>Ga0208243_1000119_pt1:65000-67558 | contig 67558 bp, 48 predicted proteins | sample Subbio2Aug_QV12A_FD_184826 | JGI IMG/M metagenome (GOLD analysis project Ga0208243, IMG submission 184826) | Serpentinite rock and fluid subsurface biosphere microbial communities from McLaughlin Reserve, California, USA - CR12Aug_QV12A (SPAdes) | ecosystem: Environmental >... | reverse complement strand
AATGTGGCGGCGACCTACTCTCCCGGGAGTAACCCCAGTACCATCGGCGCTGCAGGGCTTAACTTCTCTGTTCGGGATGGGAAGAGGTGGGACCCCTGCGCTAGGCCGCCTAATTTGTAAGTATGCAGTGATCGGTGATCAGTCTGCATCTAATATCTTGTGTTCTTCGGTCTTCGGTCTTCCAACTTCAGGCCTTTTTTAACATATCTGGTAGAAACTGTAACAATCCTGTAGGTAAGCTTTCGGGCAATTAGTACTGCTCAGCTATGCCATTGCTGACTTTACACCTGCAGCCTATCAACGTCATCGTCTCTGACGGCCCTATATGGAAGTCTCATCTTGAGGGGAGTTTCGCACTTAGATGCTTTCAGCGCTTATCTCTTCCCGACGTAGCTACCCGGCAGTGCAGTTGGCACCACAACCGGTACACCAGCGGTCAGTCCAACCCGGTCCTCTCGTACTAAGGTCAGGTCCTCGCAAACTTCCCACGCCCGCAACAGATAGGGACCGAACTGTCTCACGACGTTCTGAACCCAGCTCGCGTGCCACTTTAATCGGCGAACAGCCGAACCCTTGGGACCTTCTCCAGCCCCAGGATGTGACGAGCCGACATCGAGGTGCCAAACCTCCCCGTCGATATGAGCTCTTGGGGGAGATCAGCCTGTTATCCCCAGCGTACCTTTTATCCTTTGAGCGACGGCCCTTCCATTCAGAACCGCCGGATCACTATACCCGTGTTTCCACCCTGCTCGGCTTGTCGGCCTTACAGTCAAGCTCCCTTATGCTATTGCACTCCTCGTACGGTTACCAAGCGTACTGAGGGAACCTTTGGAAGCCTCCGTTATCCTTTTGGAGGCGACCACCCCAGTCAAACTACCCACCAAGCAATGTCCCCCTCTAGGGGTTAGATACCAAGCAAACAAAGGGTGGTATTTCAACGGCGACTCCACAAACACTGGCGTGCCCGCTTCACAGTCTCCCACCTATCCTACACATCGTTTGCCCAGTACCAATGCTAAGCTGCAGTAAAGGTGCATGGGGTCTTTCCGTCCCGTTGCGGGTACACGGCATCTTCACCGTGACTACAATTTCACCGAGCTCATGGCTGAGACAGCGCCCAGATCGTTACACCATTCGTGCAGGTCGGAACTTACCCGACAAGGAATTTCGCTACCTTAGGACCGTTATAGTTACGGCCGCCGTTTACTGGGGCTTCGATTCAATGCGTCGCTTGCGCTAACATCCCCTCTTAACCTTCCAGCACCGGGCAGGTGTCAGGCCTTATACTTAGTCTTGAAACTTCGCAAAGCCATGTGTTTTTGTTAAACAGTCGCCTGGGCCTCTTCACTGCGGCCCCCTGTTACAGGGGCGCCCCTTCTCCCGAAGTTACAGGGCCATTTTGCCGAGTTCCTTAGCCATGATTCACTCGAGCACCTTAGGATTCTCTCCTCGACCACCTGTGTCGGTTTGCGGTACGGGTACTCATACGCTTAGCGCTAGAAGTTTTTCTTGGAAGCCCTTAGGATCACTATCCGATTGTCCGAAGACGCTCGGTACTTTCACGTTCGGCTAACCCTGCGCATTTAACTACAAGGCCAATACCTACCCGCTTTAACCCGGTATTCCGTCACCGGGCGGATCTTTCATCACTCCGTCACTCCATCACCTGTATGAATAGTATGGGAATATTAACCCATTGTCCATCGACTACCCCTCTCGGGTTCGCCTTAGGCCCCGACTAACCCTGATCCGATTAACGTTGATCAGGAAACCTGGGTCTTACGGTGGGCGGGTTTCTCGCCCGCCTTATCGTTACTTATGCCTACATTTGCTTTTCCAAAAGCTCCAGCACCCCTTACAGGATACCTTCGCCGCCGTTGGAATGCTCCCCTACCACTGCATTGCTGCAATCCTTCGCTTCGGTACTAGATTTGATGCCCGATTATTATCGACGCCCTGTCGCTCGACCAGTGAGCTGTTACGCACTCTTTAAAGGAATAGCTGCTTCCAAGCTAACCTCCTGGCTGTCTCTGCAACTGGACCACCTTTGTTCAACTTAATCTAGATTTGGGGACCTTAGCGGAAGGTCTGGGTTCTTTCCCTCTCGGACTGGGACCTTAGCACCCCAGCCCTCACTGCCGGTTCTATATGACGGCATTCGGAGTTCGTCAGGATTTGGTAGGATTTGACTCCCCCTAGTCCTATCGGTAGCTCTACCTCCGTCATACAATTCCCGACGCTGTTCCTAAAAACATTTCGGGGAGTACGAGCTATTTCTCAGTTTGATTAGCCTTTCACCCCTACCCACAGCTCATCCGGAAGCTTTTCAACGCTTATCAGTTCGGTCCTCCAGTTGGTTTTACCCAACCTTCAACCTGGCCATGGGTAGATCACTAAGTTTCGCGTCTACCCCCTCCGACTACATCGCCCTTTCAGACTCGCTTTCGCTCCGGGTACAGTACTTAATACCTTACCCTTGCCGGAGAGGAGTAACTCGTAGGCTCATTATGCAAAAGGCACGCCGTCACCACATCGCGTGGCTCCGACCGCTTGTAAGC
>Ga0208243_1000119_pt1:5000-62500 | contig 67558 bp, 48 predicted proteins | sample Subbio2Aug_QV12A_FD_184826 | JGI IMG/M metagenome (GOLD analysis project Ga0208243, IMG submission 184826) | Serpentinite rock and fluid subsurface biosphere microbial communities from McLaughlin Reserve, California, USA - CR12Aug_QV12A (SPAdes) | ecosystem: Environmental >... | reverse complement strand
AAAAAAATCAAACTTTTTCTGATTCCGTTTTTACTGTTTAAAAATCAGGACTTTCCTTTTTTAAAAAGAGGAACAGTACTGCAGGGTTCTCCAAACATTAAGCTTCTGGCTTCACGTTGAAGCAATGAAACCAAACGACCATAAGCAAAAAGTGGAATCGGAAATTTAGAACAGCCCTTGATCACAACTGGTCGATCTTTAAAATCACTAGGATTGATGGCGCTTAATGTAATTTCTGCAATGTGTTGCTCCAGCATAATTAGGTCCCCAACAACATATCCCCTAGAAACTCCCTCCAAATAAGTACAAACTAGCATATATGCCCAAGTCGGAACAATAGCATCTGCGGTACAAGTTACTGCTACCCATTTATCAGAATAAAGAGACCAATTCAATTCTTTTAGAGCTTGTCGAAAATCTTTCTCTCGTAAAATCAACTCTTGAAAAAGAAATCCCTTCAAATCAAAAATCATCCTCTCCTCTTGAGGATAAAACTCCTCCATGTTTATTGACAGAATAGGACTGGAGGCCACTCGATTTACAATTTCGCTCATAAGTTCAATAAAGGGTTCTTTTTGGATTGAAGTGCTTTGAATTCTTTCAAATAATTCGGCACGAAATAGGCGATATCTTCAAAGTCGCCTAACACGAATTTCTGAAATGCCAATTTGCCCAAATGGTTAGCCGACAGTCCAGCATTTTCTAAGAAAACGGCATTCTCATGATTGATCACACTCTTCACCTTCTCTACAGCATCTCCACTAAAATATACCTTATATGACCTTAGGTAAGATGAATAGGCATCATCATCCAAAATAACCGATTCTATCGGACTGAGCTCGGTGAGATTTTGACCAAAAGCCTGACTGTAAACCTCCATTCGGCGTGCGTCTAAGACCGCTATTCCTATCTCATCTTTCTGGTAATCTCTCGAAGATGCAATTGCTTGCAACGTATTGATTCCAATGATAGGCTTTTCCAAAGCATACGCTAAACCTTTGGCTGTAGAAACTCCAATCCGTAAACCCGTGTAAGATCCCGGACCTTCTGAAACAGCAAGGGCGTCAAGCTGAGCATATTCCAAGTCCGCCTCCAAAAGCACAGAATCAATCATGCCCATCAACTTTTCGGAATGAGCACCAGATTCATTTAACTCTTTCAACGAAATCAACGCTCCATCCTGATGCACCGCAACAGAACAAATGGAGGTAGATGTCTCTATAGAAAGAATAACAGGCATACTTATTTCACTGAAGCGGTCAATGTTTTGCTGATTTTGACAGGATTGTTCAAATAGCTTTTTGCAAGCTCCACCGCAGGATCATCATATAACCCTGCCTCAATCATTCCTTCTTGAAAGTAATACCTCGAAATAATCTCTTCTCTTAGGATCTTCCTTACCTCCTTTTTGTGGGTGTCCAAATCATTTTCTTTGCTATGATTCACCTTTGATTTGATAGCCTCAAGCTGTGATTTGATTTCTTCGTAGTAAGGCTCTTTTGAAACATACTTTTCCAAATCCTGAACAGACTTCTCGGTATAGGTCGTGTAGTCATAATCCTTTCCTACCAAAAACTTTTTAAAAGCTTCATATTCTTGATCAGAAACTTCAAAAGACTTAGGATTACTAATGGTTTTATTTCTGTAGAAAAAGTCAGTAGCAAAATCAAAGACATGATTTCCCGTCACGAGGGTATATGAAATCGGTGCGTAGGTAACCTCAGCAACTTTTTCATCAGGCTCGATACCTGCTCCATCCAAAACGGTCCTTCCATTGGCTGTCTTGAATGCCTTTCTAAGTGAATCGGGCACGGTAGTGACTGACCCGTTTTCTCTGAACTGCGCATAATCGATGGCTTGGATACAACGCCCACTTGGGATATAGTATTTGGCAGTGGTTATTTTTGCCTGAGCATTGTAAGTAAGTGGGATGGTCGTTTGAACTAGGCCTTTTCCAAAGGACTTCCTGCCAACCAAAACAGCACGATCATAATCCTGAAGTGCACCCGCTACAATTTCGGCAGCGGAAGCACTTCGCTCATTAATCAATACCACCAATGGAATTTCCTTATCTATAGGAGTCTTCGTGGTTTTGTAGGCATAATTTACATTTTGAAGCTTACCAATCGTCTTTACTACTTCCCTTCCTTTTGGAATAAAAAGATTGACAATCTCCACCGCTTCATTGAGCAATCCTCCCGGATTGTCCCTTAAATCCAAAATCAACCGGTCAGCTCCTTGTGCCTTTAAGGCCACCAAGGCATTCCTGACTTCAGATGAGGCATTAGTAGTAAAATCAGCCAGCTTGATGTATCCTGTTTTATCATCCAGTTTTCCGTAAAAAGGCACATTCTTGAGACTTATCTTCTTCCTAACCAATGAAAATTGAAGCGTATCCAAGTTCCTTTTTACAGTCACCTTTACGGAAGTATTGGCAGGACCTTTGAGCAATTCAGAAACTTCAGATGTGGATTTTTTTGAAACATCCAGGGAATCTATCTTCAGAATGAAATCTGCAATTTTCAATCCTGCATTTTGGGCGGGGAAACCTGTGTATGGCATCAGGATCACATTTCCGCCTCCTCGGTTTCCAATCAAGGCCCCGACTCCTGCATATTCTCCTGTGGTAAGCATTCGAAAATCATCCGATTCCTCTTCAGGAATAAATTCAGTATACGGATCAAGCTCTTCCAACATGGCATTGATCCCGACAGTCACCAATTCATCGGGATTAATTTCGTCTACATAATACGAGTCCAACTCCCGAATGAGGGTTGCGAAAATGTCAATGTTTTTCGCTATTGCAAAAAGCTTGTCGTTCTTGAACTGAAATGCAAAAACTCCCAAAAAGAGAGCTAGCGTGACCGGGATAAAAATGACCGGCTTTTTAAATTTTTGAATCATCATTGGAGTGATTTTGGGATAATTCCTTTTGAAGTCTATCCAGTGCCAACTTCATTTTGGGCTCAATTTCGGAAAAACTCATTTCTGGGTTTCCAACAAATATAAAGCCCAAAAAAATTCCTTTTTTAGAAAGAAGCTGCTTATTCAATCTGTAAGTTTCTTTCAATCTTCTTTTGATAAAATTCCTTCCAGAAGCTTTTTTGATCTTCTTTTTTGAAACTGAAAACAATACTTGGTTTGGCAGATCTTCAAGCTCCTGTTTTACTAAAAAAACCACTTTGAAAGGGTACAAAAAAAAAGAGGAACCTTCGTTAAAAAGTTCCTTGATAAGCTTTTCGGCATGAAGCCGTTCAGATTTTGGAAGTTTGAAATTCATCGCAAGGACTTTATTCGTATGTGAACATACGAAATGCCATCCAAAGAATTACTTCTTCAATGTCTTTTCGTCAGACACAGTTAACTTATGTCTACCTTTTGCTCTTCTGGCTCTCAAAACTCTTCTACCATTAGCAGTAGCCATTCTTTCTCTGAAACCATGCTTGTTTTTTCTTTTTCTGCGAGAAGGCTGGAATGTTCTTTTCATGATCGAATATCTTTATCTATTTGCTCCCTTGACTGTCCTGATTGAGTTTGGCCTCAAAAAGGACTGCAAAGATATGCACCATTTCTTTAAATACAAATCAGAGATCTACATTTGTTGTGAGCATCAAGCAAAAAGCCATGATCCAATTTAAAATCTCGTGTTCGAATCCTGTAAGTCAGTTTTTGGAGATCGAACTTACCTTCGAAAATTCCTCAAAAGGAGAAGTTATCCTCCAGTTGCCGGCCTGGAGAGCAGGTAGGTATCAGCTTGCTAATTACGCCCAGAATATCCGGAAATTTTCGGTAATGGATGATAAAGGAAATCATGTCCCTTTCAAAAAAACCACGAAAGATCGTTGGACCTTAGCTCAATCTCCTGATCAAATTATCCTTATTTCCTATGAATATTGGGCTGGAAAAATGGATGCCGGAAGTGCATGGACAGACGATCAGCAGGTTTATGCTAACTTGGTGAATTGCTGCTTTGAAGTGTTGGGACAACGTGAACAGGAAATCGAAGTTTACTTAAACCTTCCAGAATACCCCGAACAGCTAAGCACGTTAATTCCTTGCGGGACTTCAAGGTGGAAAGCCCATAGCTATCAAATGCTGGCTGATTCAACCATTTTGGCTGCTAAGAGTATCACGCACTGGACGTATCAGGTTGAATCTACACTATTTCACATTTGGATTCACGGAGAGGTTCATTTTGAAAAGGAGCTTTTCCTCAACCGATTTGAAGCTTTCTCAAAGAGACTGATTGTGGACTTCGGGGAATTTCCTGAAGAAGAATATCATTTTATTTTCCAACTTTTGTCTTACCCTCATTACCATGGGGTAGAACACCGTCGAGGTACCGTCATCACATTTGGCCCCGCCGAATCATTGACAGATCCCCATCAAATGGAGGAGCTTTTGGGGGTCAGTTGCCACGAGCTGTACCATGCCTGGAACGTCTGCCGCATCCGACCAAAAGAATTATTGCCCTATGATTTTTCAAAAGAAACTTATACCCAAGCGGGTCTGATTTTAGAAGGAGTCACCACCTACATGGGGGATCTCTATTTGCTGAAATCAGGGGTCTATGATCTACCTGCCTACCTTAGACATCTGGAAAAAATCATAGCCCGGGAGGCCAGTCACTTTGGATGGAAAAATTACACCATCGCAGCGTCTTCTTTTGACCTTTGGATTGATGGGTATATTTCGGGTATTCCAGACAGAAAGGTCAACATCTACAGCAGAGGCGCCCTTTTGGCGATGTGCCTTGACTTAATGCTAATTCGACATGGGAGCTCGCTTTCAGAGGTTATGAAGCAAGCTTGGATAAGCTTCGGCAAACCGTTTATAGGTTATCAATGGGAAGATTTTGAACAACTGATCGTGGAAAAATTCCCTGAAAAAGCCGAACCTCTGAACTTCTTATCCAATCATGTTTTTGGTTACCAAGACCTATTCCCTCTGCTTAAGTCCTTACTACATGAAATCGGTTTGGAGCTTGTTGAACGTATTGGTAATGACCGATTTCTTCACCATTGGGGAATCAGAAAAACTGACGATGGTGTAATTACTCAAATTCATCCAGGTGCAACCGCCCATAACTTGGTCATGAGGAATGATAAAATTCTCGACTGGGTTGAAGATAACAGTGGACTTCACCTGAATCTGGACCGATTGGGAAGAACTGTTCGAGTACTTATTCCTTTGGTAAGCCGCACGTTTTTCCCTGAAATGAAATTGGAATTGGACCACCTTACACCAGCTCTTGAGAGATGGATGAAATAATAAAGCCTTCCAAGTTGGAAGGCTTTTACTCATCACTAAGAATCTAAAATTATTGGAAATCAGCATCTGAAAGCTGCTGATTGAAACTCACTGATTTCATCTTGGTCTCAAGCGCAACAGGCAGCATTGGATTTTTGATGGTCAGCATCATCGGAAATTTTACTCCATCCACTTCCTGATAGTCGGAGTACATGATATCACCGGTGGCAGCGCTGCTGGTCTTCAATTTTAATCCTGAATTGACCGAATAGAATTCATTGGTGACCATCCCATTTGGAGCTGTGATTTCCAATTTGTGAACCTGCTCACCGTCCATATCTTCTGTTCCAATGAAAGCAAGCTTGAATCCCAAAGCCTCATAATGTACTTCAGGAAAAACATAGGTCTGAACCTTCAGCATGGAAGCCATTTCATCGGGTAGCTCCTGAACTTGACCCATCGCCATCATCTGGCCTTTTCCTCCGCTGAACAATGTTTTCTGGACCACATTTCCTCCTAAAGAAGTTGATTGCATCAATCGGGCATTTTCCGCATCAGCCACTGTTTTGATTTCAATGATCTGCCCTTGAAAATTTGCCTCGCCTGTCAAACTCGCATTTTTGATTCCCTGAACCTTTTCCAAGCCTCCCACAGCTTTAATGTAGTTAGAAATGACTGTTGCTGGATCATTGAGTGAGGCAAAATCAGGTTTCTTGGCAGGTATTTCCTCAAAAACTCTTGCATTGGAAACTCCTGTAAAAACAAGTAGTAGAGCTAGGGGTAAAAGTAGTTTTTTCATGATTGAATAAATTAAGTAGAAAGTAAAAAGGCTGCCTCCGAATAAGAAGCAGCCAGAGTTTAAAATCAATTTACATCTGCATCAGTCACGGGGCTGTTAAGTTCCAACGTGGTCACTTTTGCTTCAAGAGGTACAGGAATCATTGGGGACTTCAATGTCCAGGCCATTGGGATTAAGACTCCTTCTTTAGCTTGGTAGTTTGAGTAATAAGTATCACCTGAAGCGGGATTTTCATATTTGATCTTCAAACCAGAATCTTGAGCATAGTAATTTGTCAATTTTGCACCGCTTCCATCCGAGATTATCACTTTATATGCAGGTGTACCATCGACATCTTTTAATCCATCAAACGTCACTGTGTATCCTTTTTCTTTGTACACGGCCTCAGGGAAAAGATAGGAGTTCAACTTAGCTTCTGCCAATTGTGCGTCGGTTAGTGGTACATTTTGCCCCTGCATAGACATCGAACCTTTACCGTCTACCAAGCTGGTTTTCTGCATCACATTTCCAGCTATGGAAAGCTTCTGAGCATATCTTCCATTTTCAGAATCATACACAAAAGCGATGGTCAGGGCATTGCCCATGATATTGGCATCCATGGAAATTTTAGCCGTTTTGATGGCCGCCACTTTTTGAGCTCCGCCGATAGCTGTAAGGTAGTTATCCAGGACTTTCTCGGCAGTCATCGTTGCATCAGCTACAAGCTGCTTGGCAGGTTCGCCCATGTTATTGTATTCGATTACCTCACCAAACTTGGCTAGCTTTTCTTTGATCTCAGCACCGTTACCCACAGTGGTAATAATAAATTTATCCGGATCGATCAGACGCTTTGCTGTGGCATTGATGTCTGCTACAGTTAGCGCATTGAGCTTCTGAAGGTAAGTGGCGTAATAATCCTTGGGCAGCTTATAGCGATCGATATTCAACGCAAAGTTTGCGACAGTAGCAGGCTGCTCAAGAGATCTCCCGAAACTTCCGGAGAGTTCTGCCTTTGCTTTTGCCAATTCCTCCTCAGTCACTCCATTTTCTACCAGATTTTTGATCTCATAAATAAACTCATACACTGCCGAATCGGTCACTTCCGTTCTTACAGAAGCATTGGCAGAAATCGTAGCTACTAGCTTATCCGCACCGATGGAAGAATAAGCGCCATAGGTGTAACCTTTGTCTTCACGAAGATTCATGAACAATCTGGAAGCAGAACCTCCACCTAGGATTTGGTTCAAAAGACGACTCGAGATGTAATCCGGATCCCCGATTTTCATCTGAACCGGCTGAGTTACATTTATTACGGATTGTACGGAAGAGCTTCTGTCTACCAAAGCCACAGCCTGCTTGGCGGCTCTGACAGGCATTGGGTAAGTGAACTTAGGCACTTCTCCTTTTTGCCAAGCCCCAAAATATTGAGTAACCACTTTTTGAGCTTCAGCTTTGTCCATATCCCCTACAATCGCTAAGTAGGCGATGTTTGGCTTGAAATAGGTTTTGTAGTAAGCCTGTACATCAGCCACGGTAATGTTGTTGGTCGTCTGCTCAGTCTGAGACTCTCCATACGGATGGTTTTTACCATAAAGCACAGCTCTGGAAAGTCGGGAAGAAATGGCATTCGGGTTATCCTTACTCTGCGCCAAGTTGGTCAATGACTGCTTTTTCAACTTGTCCAATTCTTCCTGTGGGAAAACCGGATTGAAAAGCACGTCTGCCATTAATTCGAGCACTTTGCCCTGATGCTTTTTGAGCGAAGAAGCAAAAATGGAGGTCGATGAAGCACTCAAGCTAGCTCCGATAAAATCCACTTCCTGATCCAATTGATCTTTGGTGCGATTCTTTGTGCCTCCCATCATCATTTCACCCACAAAACCAGACAAACCGGCTTTGTCACCTTCCAAAATCGGATCACGCTCCAATACCAAGGTGAACGATACTCTAGGAAGCTTGGTGTTTTTCACCACAAAGACTTTCAGTCCATTGGGTAAAGTGAATGTTTCAGCTTCATTTATTTTGATTTCCGGTGCTGGTCCTGCAGCAGGCAATTTGCTTCGGTCTACCTGAGCAAAGCCGCTCACAGCTACCAAAAGCATCAATACAACTACTATTGCTATTTTTTTCATGTCAGTTTTTTTTGATAGGTCAAACAATTATTCAGTAGCTGGCTGAGCGGATTTAGGTAAATAGTAAAGTACAACCCTACCGTTGAGATTCATGTATTCTTTGGCGACACGCTGAATATCCGCTTTGGTCACTTTTGCATACGCATCCATCACTTGGTTGATGTAGTTGGTGTTGCCATAAATCACCTTTGCCTCAGCCAGATTTTCTGCAATACCCTCCACCGTAGAGTTTCCACTCACGATGTTGTTTTCCATAATATTTTTGAGCTTGGCAAATTCCTCATCACTGATACCCTGATCCTGAACCTGCTTGATCAAGCGATCCACTTCTGATTCCAAATCCTTTGGCTCCACACCCATATTGGTAATGCCATACATTAGAAAGACTCCTCCGTCTTCAAGCTCCAATGGAATTGCAGCCACAACGAGGGCTTTTTGTTGCTTGTCTACCAACTCTTTGGTCATCAAGGAAGAATTACCTCCTGTCAGGTAAGTAGAAAGCATGGAAAGCGCATAGCTGTCCGGATGATTTCTTGGAGGCAGGTTATAGGCCTGAATCACCGCAGGGATCTGAATGTTGTCATAAATGACATCACGGATTTCTGCTGTTTTCTTTGGCTCAACAACATTCGGACGATAAATGGGCTTGACTCCTTTTGGAATTTCTGAAAAATACTTCCTCACCAAAGATTCGGTAGTTGCATAATCGATATCACCGGCAATGGTCAACGTCGCATTATTTGGCACATAGAAGTCCTTGTAAAACTGCTGGAACTCCTCAATGGTCGCTGCGTTGAGGTGATCCATCGAACCGATCGGTGCCCACTGGTAAGGGTGTACTTGATAGGCTCTTTTTAATGTTTCCGGGAGGATGGTGCCATAAGGCTGGTTTTCGTACCGCTGACGTCTTTCTTCCTTCACCACTTCACGCTGAGTCTCTACTCCAGTGATATCCACTTTGGAATGCAGCATGCGCTCGCTTTCCATGTAAAGCGCCAGTTCCAACTCGTTGGAAGGCAACAATTCATAGTAGTAAGTGATATCGTTAGAAGTATAAGCATTGAGCGTTCCCCCTCTGCCTTGAATAATATTCATGTATTGTCCTCGCTCGATATTTTCAGAGCCTTCGAACATCAAGTGCTCAAAAAAGTGTGCAAAGCCTGTTCTTTCAGGGTTCTCATTTTTTGAACCCACATGATACAATACCGAAGTGACTACAATCGGAGTCGTATTGTCTTGGTGCATGATGACGTGCAAACCGTTTTCCAAGGTAAATTCCTTGAATTCGATCTTATTTTGGGCCCAAGAGGGTAGCGCGAGAACGCCGACCAAAAAGCCCAAGAGGGTAGTTTTTTTCATGATAAAAAGATTGGATAAGGTTTATAGTTGGAATATTACTGAATTAATTCACTTTTTGTTTAGAAGTAGGAAATCAAAATGAAATGATAGACGGAAAATTATCCTGTTTTTCGGAAAATCACAGGTTCAATTCCATCATTGCAGGAATCAGCGGACAAACGAAGAGGCTGCCTGTAAAAGCAGCCTCTTAGAATTAAGGATTCAATCTAGCGAGGATTTCTTTGGCCTCATGCCATTTTAATCTTGGACCAAACTGACTTACAATCCTTGAACTAGCCATGGAGGCCAATTTTCCGCTTGAAGCATAGCTGTGTCCATTAGTAATTCCATACAGAAATGCTCCGGCAAACATGTCGCCCGCACCATTACTGTCTATAGCTGTAGTCGGATAGGGTTCAATATCTATAAAGGTATCCCCGTCAAAAATCATCGCCCCATTTTTGCCTTGCGTAATCACAAAATGCTTGGCTACTTTTTTCATTTCTTCCCGTGCCTCCAATAAATTGTCCTTACCTGTAAAAAGCATGGCCTCTTCTTCATTGGCAAATAGCAGATCTACGCTCGCTCCGATTACTTCGTCAAAAGGCTCCCGGAAATACTTCACCATCGCCGGATCGGAAAAGGTCAAAGCCACTTTTACCCCATTTTCCTCAGCGACTTTCTTGGCATGCTTCATGGCAGTTTTGCCATTTTCGGAAGTTATCAGGTAACCTTCAATAAAGAGGTACTTGGAATCCTTGATCGCGGATTCGTTAAGGTCATTTACTGAAAAATTCTGAGTAATCCCCAGGAAAGTATTCATGGTTCGCTCAGAATCATCCGTCACCATCACCAAACATTTACCTGTAATCCCTTCCTGAAGATTTGATACTTTGAGTGCCGAATCCACTCCTGATTCCTGAAGATCGTTCAAGTAAAAGTGCCCCAACTCATCATTGGCTACTCGGAAGCAATAGTAAGATTTACCCCCAAACTGACTGACTGCCACCACCGAGTTTGCAGCAGATCCACCGGCCTGCTTTTTAGCCTCTGCGTGATTGATCACCTTCATCAGGTGATTTTGGCGGTCTTCATCCACCAGAGTCATTAGGCCTTTTTCGACCTGATTGTCAAGAAAAAACTGGTCTTTTACTTTAAACTCAATATCTACCAGGGCATTTCCGATGCCTGTTACGTCGTATTTTTTCATTTTTAAAACGTTGGAAAGTTGTAATGTTAAAAGGTTGTAAAGTTGGTCTCAATTCATTGTTCGGAGTTCGATAATCGACATTCTAAATAGGAAAACTCAATCTTGCATTCTTAAGATGGAGGTTCAGAAGAATCTCGTACTTCGTAATTCGTCAATCGAAAATCGGGTGTCTCTCGAATGGCTTTTCCCGATCAAACAGGTAGCGATACGTATGGTGTGTCTTATAAATCGTCGCCAACAGCTGCTCGCATACCCGCATCATTTTGGGATTGAAGTCGCCGATCCAGTTCATTTCGATAGTTTTATAGGGGAAGGATGACTTGCCGCTCATCTTGTCATAGCTGATGATCATGGCACTCTCTACACCCTTGGCTTGATGCTCAGGCACCACGCCAAAGACTAAACCGAGCATCTTATTGGGTGGAAAAAAGGTCTTGTACCACAGGAATTTTAACTTCCCGATCAAGTCCATTTTCCCATTCACATGCTTGAAGATCTGATTGATCTCCGGGATTTGGATGAAAAAGCCTACCGGTTCGCCTTTGTGAAAGGCAAAGTAGATCAATCGCGGATCGATGATCGGTTTCATCTTGCCAAACATCAATTGGGCCTCCTTCAAGGCGATCGACTTGCCCATGTGGCGAGCCCAAGCTTTGTTGTACACAGTCATGAAGTATTCCGGTGCTTTTTCCTGAAGTTCTTTTCCTTGAATGTATCGGAAGGTGTAATCCGGATTGGCCATGATAGCGTTAGCACGCTGGATCATTTTCTCGTCAAAGCCGAGATCCTGAACCGGCCTCATGTAAGTGTATTGCTTGAAATAGAGTTGGAAGCCGTATTCCTCGAAGAACTTCTGGTAGTAGGGGAAGTTCCAAGGCATGTTGTAATTCGGTTCGGAAAACCCATCCACCAATAATCCCCACCATTTGTCGCGTTCACCAAAATTGATCGGACCATCCATTGCCTCCATGCCTTCGCTCTGAAGCCAGGCTTTTGCGGTATCGAAAAGGAGAAAAGCCGCTTTCTGACTATCGATGCATTCGAAGAAACCCACACCTCCCGTAGGTTGCTTTTCCTTCATCTTGGGATTGACGAAAGCTGCGATTCTACCGATGGATTCTCCTTTATCGTCCTGAAGCAACCAGCGTTTGGCCTTTGCCCCATTTCGGAAAAGCTTGTTGGTCTCGGGGTGAAACAGTCCTTCGATGTCTGCATCAAGCGGTCGGATCCAGTTTTTCTCGTTTCGGTACAGCTTCACCGCCATCTCGATAAACTCTTTCTGATGGGCGGGAGTGGTGACTTCGATCAGCTTCATTCGGGGGATTTTAGATCGGCTAAATTAGGGGATCGGGGGGAAAGGGCAAACAAAATTACTTTCCTATTGAATAATCATGTTACAACATCCGGTCATGTAATTTAAAACCCACTTAATAAAAAAAAAAACCTCTCATCAACAAAGCAGAGTGTACTTCTATTAGTGTATTATATTCATATTAATCAAACTCTAAACATATAAAAAAAACTCTTATTTTCTTTTTCACTGGAATTTTAGTGTTTTCATCTTTCATCACGAATCCCTCTTCTGCTCAAATTGGGGTTTATTACAAGTTGCCGGATTATTGTGGAAGATACAATCTAGGATGTATTGCAATAGTTGATAAATGCCGTGAATGGGGCAACGACTACTGTGCTGCATTTGAACAAAAACCTTGCGATGAGGTGTGTGACCTTTCAATGGCCCCATAACTTCATTATTTTAAAATTCCAGAAAGGTCAAATTTATACTTCGCTTCCTTTCTGGAATTTTAAATTATTTTTATTAAATATTACAATTATCACCATGATGAATAAACCGCTTATTTTTTTCGCTACAATAATCACGATAATTGGGTGTCGTCCAATAGATGATAAAAATGGACTTATAACTTTAACACCCATTCCTATTCCGGAAGAAAAAACAATAAAACTAAGTAATTTTATAAAAGACATAGAATATTCAATACTTCCTGCTGAAGCTAAGGTTGCAAGAATTGACGAAGCTCAAAAATTTGAAAATTTTTACTTTTTAGCTGATTATGAGATCACAAGAGGGATTTCGATAATCGATCAGGACTTTGAGCTTGTCAGTAACATTCATAACTATGGAGAAGGCCCAGGTGAGTATTTGACTTTTCTTGATTTCACAATCAATAAAAATCAAAAAACAATAGACCTCCTTACTCTAAATAAACTTATTAGGTATGATTTTAATGGTAATTTTTTAGATGAACTTAAACTACCAGGAATTATTTCCCAAATTCAACATATCGAAGGAGATACATATTTACTTTATAAATCAAAAGGACTTCATGAAAATTTTAAAGGACCAGATGATATTTCCATTCTATGGACATGGAACTTACATTCAAATGAATTAAAAAGAGTACCTTCCTCATTAGAAAGGGTAAATATTCCCTTATTCACTGAAAGGAATAATTTGATCTCTCAAGGAAATAAGCTTCAATTTTCTACAAATTTTTTAGACACGATTTATATATATTCAAACAAAATTGAACTCGTGGAAAAACGATTTTTCAATTCAAATCGTCCTAACTTTCCATATTCCGAGTTAAAGAATTCTAGTCAATTGGAAGAAAAACTGAATGACCCTGAAATTCAAAAAACTTATTACTATCAACTTACAAATCTTTTAGAAAATGAAACTCATTTTGTAACAGCCATGATTTTTGACGGAAAATACACTAATCTGATTTACAATAAACAAAATAAAAAGAGCATTTTATTCTCAGAGATCAAAAATGATCTGGACGGAGGGCATAATTGGGTTATGCCGGTATTATTAGATGATGAAAACCTAATTTCAATAATGGAGGCATCGTACCTTGTGGACCATTTTGAAAAAGGAAGAATTCCAGAAAACAGTCCCTTTTTTCAGATGGCTAAAAACCTAACACCTAACTCTCCTTTGGTAATGATTAAATACCATTTGAAATAATCACCTCACTATATCTAGCAATTTTAACCCAACGCCTTATCCCTCCACCGTCGCATACAGATCAAACTCCGTCGCGTCAAAGACCTTGGCCTGAACAAAGTCTCCCACTCGGCAGTAAAACTTGGAGGCATCGATCAGAACTTCATTGTCCACCTCCACAGAGTCAAATTCAGTTCGGCCGACGAAATGGCCTCCTTCTTTTTTATCGATCAAAACTTTGAAAGTTTTGCCGATTTTCTCCTGATTGAGGTCGTAGCTGATTTGCTCCTGCACTTCCATCAGGTGATTGGCGCGGTCCTGCTTTTCCTCCTGAGAAAGTTTGTCTTCCATCGAGAAAGCATGGGTATTTTCCTCATGGGAATAGGTAAACACACCCAAGCGCTCAAACTTCATCCGCTCCACAAAGTCCACCATCTCCTGAAATTCCTTTTCTCCCTCACCCGGATGGCCGGCGATCAGGGTAGTTCGGATCGCAATCTCCGGAATCATCTCGCGAATGCTATGGATAAGTTCTTCCTGCTTCTCACGGGTGGTACCTCGACGCATGGCCTTAAGCACATCAGTCGAACCGTGCTGCAAAGGAATATCCAAGTACTTGCAGATATTCGGACGCTCTTTCATCACCTCGATCACATCCATCGGGAAACCCGTCGGGTAGGCATAGTGAAGTCGAATCCAGTCGATTCCCTCCACGTCGGAGAGGTTGCGAAGGAGTTCGGCGAGGTTTCTCTTTTTATAGATATCCAAACCGTAATAGGTCGAATCCTGCGCAATCAGCAATAATTCCTTGGTCCCGTTGGCTGCCTTATGCTGGGCTTCTTTCACCAATTCCTCAATAGGTCTGGAGATGTGTCCTCCGCGCATGAGCGGAATGGCACAGAAGGAACATGGCCTGTCGCAACCTTCTGAAATCTTCATGTAGGCGTAGTGGGCCGAGTGAGTCAACAGACGCTCACCCACCAACTCATGCTTGTAGTCTGCCTTAAATTTTTTCAAAATCGCAGGCAAATCACGCGTGCCAAAAAATGCATCCACCTGAGGGATTTCCTTTTCCAAATCGTCCTTGTAGCGTTGAGAAAGACAGCCGGTCACGTACACCTTGTCCACCAAACCCTGCTCCTTGGCATCTACATACTGGAGGATGGTATCGATCGACTCCTGCTTGGCATTGTCGATGAATCCGCAAGTGTTGATGATAATGATGTTGTTGTCATCGGAGTTGGACTCGTGGCTGGCGTTGATGCCGTTACCTCTGAGTTGAGTCAGGAGGACTTCGGAATCCACCAGGTTTTTGGAGCAACCCATGGTGATGATATTGACTTTGTCTTTCTTTAATGTTCTCGCTTTCACAGAATTCGCTTCGATTTGGGAGGGCAAAGGTAATTAAAAAAGGGTTGAAAAGGTTGTAAGGTTTAAAAGTTGTAATGTGGAATCACCTAACCTTACAACTTTTACACTTTGCAACTTTACCACCTCCCCGCTTAACACTTTGATAAAACAAGCTTAACGCAGGATGTCGTACTCGGGGAAAAGCTTTGTCTAATTTTGAATCGTACAGCAAATACTTTTTAACTCCTTGCATTTACTTTTTGCCTCGACGAAAGTCGGGGCACTATGCAAGGGAGTTTCGATTTCGGATTTTTAGAGTTCGGACGTCTGATTTAAACTACCGAAGTCCCAAAATTTAAATCAGCGTACATCTGCGTCTTTTTCTGCGTTCTTCTGCGGGAACCTCTAACCTAAAAATCTACAATCCCAAAAACCCTTTGCCGATTTCGGTGCTTCCTGTACCTTAGATTCCCAAATCGAATCGTATGGAATTCACTGCCCCAAATGCCCAAATACTGACTTTTGACAGAAAAAATTACTCCGACCAAACCCTCCTCAAACTCTACGAATCCTTGATTATGCCCCGTCGGATCGAGGAGAAAATGCTCATCCTCCTCCGTCAGGGCCGAATCAGCAAGTGGTTTAGTGGATGGGGACAGGAAGCCATCTCGATTGGCGCGGTGAATGCCTTGGCAGCTGACGAATTTATCCTTCCCATGCACCGAAACTTAGGGATTTTCACGGGTCGGGACATGCCCTTGGAGCGGTTGTTTGCACAGTTTCAGGGGAAAAAATCAGGCTTCACCAAAGGACGCGATCGCTCTTTTCACTTTGGAAGCATCGAGCACCACATCGTGGGAATGATCTCCCACCTCGGTCCTCAGCTAGCCATCGCAGATGGGATCGGTTTGGCACATAAACTTACCGAGGAAAAGAAAGTAACGCTGGTCTTCTCCGGAGACGGGGCAAGTTCAGAAGGTGACTTTCACGAAGGATTGAATGTGGCGGCAGTTTGGAAATTGCCGGTGATTTTTGTCGTCGAGCACAATGGGTATGGACTTTCCACCCCTAGCGAGGAGCAGTTTGCTTTCAAATACTTCACCGAAAAAGGACCCGGCTATGGAATGGAAGCAGTTCGTGTGCAGGGAAATAACGTCCTGGATGTCTATGACACCATTCTAAGACTAGCGGAAGATATCCGCGAAAATCCAAGACCTGTATTGGTCGAAGCCATCACCTTCCGCATGCGCGGCCACGAGGAAGCCTCCGGCACCAAGTACGTTCCCAAGCACCTGATGGAAGAATGGGCCCAACTCGATCCGGTCGACAATTACGAAGCCTATTTGGAATCCATTGGGGTTCTCGATGCGGCGACCAAAGAGAAATTGAATACAAAGGTCAAAAAAGCGATCAACGATGCCTTGGAGATCGCCTTTGCCGAGGAAGCCATCACGCCAAACTTGGAGGAAGAACTGGCAGATGTCTATGCACCATTTACCCAAATAGTCATCGCTCCGGAGGGCCCAAGTACCGAAAAGCGCTTCATCGATGCCATCAGCGATGGGCTCCGTCAATCCATGGAAAAATATCCTAACCTGATCCTCATGGGTCAGGACATCGGAGAATATGGAGGAGTTTTCAAAATTACCGATGGCTTCAAAGCCCAATTCGGAGGCGATCGAGTGCGCAATACCCCACTTTGCGAAAGCGCCATCATCGGCGCAGGCCTTGGCCTCTCGATCAAAGGCTACAAAGCCATGGTCGAGATGCAGTTTGCAGACTTTGTGAGCGTGGGTTTCAACCAAATCGTGAACAACCTCGCTAAAATTCATTACCGCTGGGGACAGCAAGCCGATGTCGTCATCCGCATGCCAACCGGTGCCGGTACGGCCGCAGGCCCTTTTCACTCCCAGTCCAACGAAGCCTGGTTTTTCCATACTCCGGGCCTAAAAATCGTCTATCCTTCCAATCCTCATGATGCGAAAGGCCTACTCAATGCGGCTTTGGAGGACCCCAACCCTTACCTCTATTTCGAACACAAATTGCTCTATCGCTCCATTTCCGGACCTGTGCCGGAGAGCTACTACACCGTGGAAGTGGGAAAAGCTGCTTTGGCCCAAGTGGGCACCCAAGTCTCAATTATCACCTATGGCATGGGCGTACATTGGGCGATTAAAGCAGTCGAGGAACTCGGGATTTCAGCAGACATTTTGGACTTGAGAACCCTCCTGCCTTGGGATCAGGAAGCGGTAGCTGCGACGGTGAAAAAGACCGGAAAGGTGATTTTCCTCCACGAAGACACCTTGACGGGAGGCATCGGCGCGGAGATCTGTGCATGGATTTCCGAGCATTGCTTCAAAGACCTCGACGCTCCGATCATGCGAGAAGGTAGTTTGGATACTCCTGTACCTTTTGCTCCGAATTTGGAAAAACAGTTTTTGCCGACAGAGCGGTTTAAGGGGAAGTTGAAGGAGTTGGTGGAGTTTTGAGAGTTGGGAGGTTAGGAAGCAGGGAGTTATTCAATTTTCAATGATCAAACTCAATGAACAATTAACAATGAATTACCTTGAAAATTGAGAATTGGTGATTGAAAATTGGACATTAAAAATTGGTCATTTTGTCTGTCGTAATTCAAAAATTCATAAATGCTTAAAATCAGACAGCTCGCTAAAGAAGAACTTAACAAAGTTCAATCCATCGCTCACCGAACTTGGCCATCCACGTTTGCCAATATTCTAAGCCCAGAGCAGATCGACTACATGCTCAACTGGATGTATGATCTCAAAATGCTGGAATCTCAACTGGAAAAGGGGCAGACCTTTTTGCTGGCTGAAGAAGATAAAAAAGAGCTCGGATTTGCGGGTTTTGAGCTGAATTATGCAGAAGGACAAAAAGCCAAGCTGCATAAAATCTACCTCTTGCCCGAAGCTCAGGGAAAAGGAGCCGGAAAGGCCTTAATCCTCGAAGTAGCCGACCGGGCAAGAAAAAATGGACAAAAAAGTCTTCTGCTCAACGTCAACAAGTACAACCAAAGGGCCATAGATTTTTACCTGAGAATGGGTTTTCAGGAGATTTACAAAGAAGTCATCGATATCGGAAACGGCTACGTGATGGATGATGTGGTGATGGAATTGAACCTTTGATGTCTTTCTCAACCTTTGAGGTTTTGAAAACCTCGAAGGTTTACTAGTGTGGTTAACCTGCTTTTCCGAAAGCTATATTTTTACTATAGCTATTTTTGAATGTTTGGAGCAAAGAAAAGTAGGGGGAATTGCCTCAATTTGAACTTCAAGAATAATTGAAAAAATCAATCATTTATTCAATAACTCCACACCTAGTTACAGCTGCCAAAAAAGCCCGAGAAATTCAACTCCCGGGCTTTTGTATTTTTACTTCAGCTCTACTTGCTCGATTTTACTGTTATCTCCCCGAATCTCCTGATACTTTTTCTTCATTTCTTTCAGCTTTTCAGGATTGGATTGAGCCAAGTTATTTTTTTGCCCCGGATCATCTTTTAGATTGTACAACTGATAATCCGAAGAATTACCCAATTCAATATTGACTTGATTTTGGACTGCTGGCCCATTGTAAGGCGGAATCATTGCCCAGTCTCCAGATCGCAAGGCCGTTCGACTGGTAGCCTCTAAAATGAAAGATTCTCTTCCCTTTTGACTTTTTCCCAAAAAGGTGTCTAATAGATTCTCGCTATCCGGTCCAGTATCAGAACTTCCTACCAACGCCGCCAAAGAATTTAACAGATCCATCTGAGTGACCAGGGCATCCGAAACGCCAGGCTGGATTTTTCCTTTCCAATACGTCACAAAAGGCACTTTGGTACCCGCCTCAAACAGGGAATACTTCCCACCTCGAAGTGGTCCGGCAGGGGTATGATTTCCTAATTTTTCCACCGCATCGTCATAATAACCATCATTCAAAACAGGACCATTGTCGCTGGAAAGGACGATGAGTGTATTTTCCAAAAGACCTTCTTTTTCTAGGGTGTTGTATAATTCCCCAATTACCCAATCCGCTTCGAGCAATGCATCTCCCCTAGGACCCATGCCTGATTTCCCTTCAAATCTCGGGTGCGGCGTACGTGGTACATGTGGCTGCTGCATCGGGAAAAACAGGAAAAACGGCTTGCCTGACTTGGATTTTTCTTCGATATAAGCTTTTCCTTTTTCGAGAAAATGATCGGCCATGTCCACATCGCTCCAAAGGGCACTTTTGCCTCCTTTCATGAATCCGATTCGGGGAATTCCATTGACAATACTGTTATTGTGTCCATGGTGCCATTTCATCGTGAGCAACTCTGGATTTTCCAAACCGGTAGGTTCACCATCGAAGTTATTTTCGTAATCCACCTGAATCGGGTCATTGGGATCGAGATTCACCACTCTACCATTTTCTATGTAGACTGTTGGTACCCGATCCTGAGTCGCTGCCAGGATATGGGAATGATCAAATCCCACATGGTTGGGATTTGGGGAGATTTCCCGGTTCCAATCCACTATACCTGTCCCCAAGCCCAAGTGCCACTTTCCGATCACGGCTGTTTCGTATCCCTTATTCTTTAGCATTTTTGGCAAGGTCATCTGTGCCGTATCGATGATTAAGGGTGCAGTGCCGGGAAGGATTTTGGCATTTTGATTTCTCCAGGGATAGGTTCCCGTCAAAAGTGCATAGCGACTGGGTGTGCAGGTAGCGGAGGAGGCGTAGCCATTGGTAAACCTCATCCCTCCATTAGCCAATACATCCATTTTGGGAGTCTGAAGGGTTCCGGCCTGGTAGGCGCTGACATCTCCATAGCCCAGGTCATCGAGGTAGATCAATACAATATTCGGATTTCTTTTAGCCGATTTTTGCTGGGCAGCTGTATGGAATACAAGAAGGAAGAAAAAACCAAAAGCAATCGGAAAGCTTTTACTGATCCATGAAAGCATAAATGCAGGGGATTATTTTGGGGAATTGAATTCTCTAAATTGATTCTTTAGAGCTCTAAATCCAATACCGTTTGCCAAAGTACCAAGCCGTTGGAAGCGGCGGTAGGAATTGCCTCCCATTCCCCATGTGGTTTCTCCAACCGAGACTTGATTTCCTCGGGAGAGAAATACCAAATCGCATGGACCATTTTTCGGACTTGATGATAAAGGAAACCCGTTCCGGTTACTTCAAAACAGTACGTCTTTTCAGGAGAAAATTCCATGGAAAATGCGGCCGTCTCAAAGACTTTCGCTTCCAAAATTTCTCTGGTAAAATCCAACTTATGGGCCGATATCTTGCAAAAGGCTTTGAAATCTTGCTTTCCTACAAATAAGGCTGCGTTTTCCTGCATTCGTTCCAGCGAGTTGAATTTGGAAACCGATGTCAAAAAAGGGGAAGCAAATGGATGGAAATTTTCGGAATCTGAAAAAAAGTAACGGTAGGTTTTCTCTTTGACCGAGTTGATCAGATTGAAGTCTCTGGAAATTGGCTGAACTGAATTGAGTCGAATTTCTCCATTCAAGTTCAGGTTCAAAGCTACCAAGATCGGTTCAAAATCCACCTCTTCCCGAAGGAAAATCTGAACAAATCCCTGCCGACAACTCACTCCTGAATCAGTCCGACTCGATCCGATCAACCGAAAATCTTCATGTCCAAGGACGTATCGGAACACTCGCTCCAATTTACCCTCTACCGTGGGTTGGCCTTTTTGCTTGGCCCAACCCTTGAATCGGGCACCGAAATACGAAATAGAAAAGAGGTAGGAGAAAGGACGAGAAAGCATTTGAGATAAGGAGATGATTTGGGCGGAGAATTTTATTTCCCTCTGATCTTGGGTAACTTGGAACAAACCCAAAAATACGCGCTATGAAAACATTTCTCAGCCTCCTGCTCCTTTTTATCGGTTTTTCAGCATTGTCCCAAACTGTACCAAGTAAAGACATCCAAATCAAACTGGCTGTCCTGGCAGCTCCGGAAGATCAGCGGGCCGGTGCCACGGTGTATGCCTTTGACGGCGCCTTGCTTCGAAAAGGCACCAATCAAACCGTTTGCTTAGGTGATGACCCCGGCCGAGAAGGTCTTTCGGTTTCCTGCTACCATAGCAGCGCACAGCCCTTTATGGAGCGAGGTTGGGCGCTTCGCAAAGAAGGCAAAACTGCGGATGAAATTTTCAAGATTCGGGAAGCGGAATCCAAAGCCGGGAAACTCAAACTCCCTGATCAGGGAAGCTTGCTCAATGCCTTGACTGCCGAGCATGCCGATGTCAACTGGACTACCGGTGAAGCCAAAAACACCTACACCCGCTCGGTCGTCTATATCCCATGGGCCACGGCCGAAAGCACCGGATTGCCACTGAAACCAGCTGGTCCCGGTTTACCTTGGATTATGGATCCGGGCACACATCGGGCGCATATTATGATTAATCCGGCGAGGGATTGAGTTATTCGTTAAATTTGAAAAAATTCGATTATGGAACTTTCATTAAAAGAGGTATTTGAGGCGTCCAAAGGTGTGCTGTCCGAAATAGTTGATCTTTCAGACCCTGACTTCAGATTAGAACAGGTTGAATTTAAAAAAGATGAAAAAATTTGGGATGTAGTTGTCTCATTTTTAGTCGCAAACAAAAATAAACCTGTTGGAATTACTCCAATAACTTTTTCTTTCCCGGTTGAGCGAGTTTACAAAAGGCTAAAAATCGATGAAAACAAAGAAGTGCTGGGGATTTACATGTTTTCAGAGGCAGGATGATTTTTGTGGATACGAATGCGCTGATCCTCTTAGTAGTCGGACTTATTGATAAGTCTCTAATTTCATCGCATAAACGTACTTCTATTTTTGAATCGATTGATTTTGAGAATTTGGCTTTTCTGATCGGTGACTTGGAGAAAGTGGTAACTACTCCGAATGTTTTGACAGAAGTGGATAATCTGCTGAATAATTTTCAAAGAGGCCATCGATGGGCCTATTACCAAGTACTAAGAGAATTGATAGCAAAGTCAACAGAGAAATTTCTTGAGTCTAAAAAAATGATGGACTCCAATGCTTTTTTTGAACTCGGACTAACAGATTCAGGAGTTCTGGAAATTTGCAAAGAGTGTGATTTTTTGATTACCGGAGATTCCAGACTTTCAGACTATGCCAATGCTTATGGTATAAAAGTGATAGACTTAAAAAAAATCAGAAATGAGCGATTAACTTCACTTTGATTCTGAGGAGATTGTCATCTCATGATTTTGAATCTACTTAGGGAAAAAATATTATTTAGGTTTCATTATGAAAAACTTCAATCAAATCAAATCCAAACTGGAAATCCACAAAAAGGAGCTTTTTGAAAAGTATCCGATCAAGGACTTGGCGATTTTTGGTTCCTATGCCCGCAATGAACAAAAAGAAGCGAGTGACCTGGATTTGATGGTAGAGTTTCATAGCCGTGTAGGTTCAGAGTTTATTGAATTGGCGGATGAACTGGAGGAAATCCTTGGAATCAAAGTCGATTTGGTCTCCAAAAAAGGAATCAAAGAGCGGTATTTTGAGCGGATTAAAGGGGATTTGATTTATGTCTAGGAGAGACATCGACTTGCTTCTCATGGACATGAAGGAGTCCGCAGAGAAAATTTTGAAATATACAGAAGGGCTTACCTATGACGATTTTTTAAGGGATGACAAAACAATCGACGCGGTAGTTAGAAACTTCGAAATTATTGGAGAAGCATCAATCCGGATTGAAGATGATTTCAAACTTGATCATCCGCAAATCGAATGGAAAAAACTACGGGGATTTCGAAATCGAATCGTTCATGAATATTTTGGAATCGATTACGAAATAGTTTGGTCTATCATTGAGAGCGACCTTGAAGAATTAATTTTTCAACTTGAAGAAATTTTAAAAAATGGCAAAGAAGAAAAATAGTAAAGCGGAATTCATAAAATATTTCGGGCCAGTCCTTGAAGCTCTAAGAGCTTTAGGGGGCTCTGCAAAACCAAGAGAAATATCTGAATGGATTGGTGACCATTATCAATTACCGGATGAGGTATTAAATGAAAAATATGAAAAGTCAGGTCAATTAAAATTTCCTAATCAGATCGCTTGGGCAAGACAATATTTGGTATGGGAAGGTTTACTTGATTCGTCAAAACATGGGATTTGGGCTTTAACCGAAACAGGATGGAAAACTAGCTTGGATGAAAAACAAGCGTATGATATTTTTTTGAAATGGGTTAAGATTTTTCAAGACTTAAGGCAGAACAAAGAATCAATTGATCAAGAGGAGAAAAATATAGAAAAAGTGATAGAAACTACTGAACCCGAGGAAGGACAATCAGTAGTAAAACCAACACTATTGGAAGTTTTACAAAGCATTTCACCAACAGGCTTTGAACATCTTTGTGGTCGACTACTAAAGGAATATGACTTTGAAAATATCGAAATAACCCAACGTTCCAATGATGGGGGAATTGATGGCTACGCAACCTTGAAACTAAATCCATTTGTCAGTTTGAGCGTTTTCTTTCAATGTAAAAGATTCCAAGGTACAGTACCGACTGAGAAGGTTCAGGCATTTATTGGCGTTATGGAAACCAATAAAAGAAGTGTAGAAAAAGGATTAATAATTACTACTGGGAATTTTGCTAAGGCGGCACACGAGATAGAAAAAGCTAACATTAAATTAGAACTTATTGATGGGGCAAAATTGGTGGAAATGTTTGAAAGAAAGGAACTGGGAGTAATTCCAAAAACCATTTACGACCCTGACATGAAGTTTTTCGAGAGATATAGAGAAATGAAGTAGGGCAAAAAAACCACCCCATCCCTGAGGTGGTTTCTTTGTTTACACAGCTAAATTCTTACCCCAAAACCATGGCTATCAGCCAATTTTGCAATTAACAAGATTAAAAGCATTTCATTGATTCCCTTAGCTTAATTGTTAATTAAATTTATTCACTCTTTCAAAAAGGTTAACTCAACAGCAGGATGGAACTTATCAGAATTGAAGACTCCAATTTCACCTCCGGTTATATAGAAACCCAAATCAATATCTTTACTGACACCTTGATCTGCCAATGCAAATTTGGATTTGGGTTCATTTTCCAATAAATCAAACACAATAAATAAGTCTTTCACTCCCACCGGTATAAGTACGGATCCATCTAAATTCACCTTCATCCATCCTGGTTTAGATACTTCTACCACTTTATTACCCTGCAATAATTCCGAGAAGTCTTTAATTGAATTTATCTTACCCTGGTAAATTTGAAAGCCTTTTTTGGGGACTAGTATCCGAATTGATACATCTACTTTTTCTTCCAAAACTTTAGACACATAAAACTTAATTTCATCCAAATAAAGCTGTTTCTTCTTCGGTATTTTGACTCTGATGGTGTATCGATAAAACTCTCCCTTGGAACCTCTCACTGTTACTATGGGATTTGATACCTCCCGTACCTTACCTGAAGCATTTCCAATTTTTAGCTCACTTAGGACAGTTGAGTTAATGGCAATCACCGGAAGTTCAAATTCCTTGGCTTTCAAAAAAATCGCGCCCACCTCCCAAATCCTCTTTACAGAAAGGAGAGTATCATTGATCCCATAGCCTGAAATGTTGATCAAGGAGTTCTCTGGGATTTCCTTTTTTAGGTATTCTAGTTTACCAGTCAAATCAGTAAACCCCATGAAACTCCCTCCCTCCACCTGTACCCTGAGATATGCAAGAGGCATGCGCTCATTTGAAGAATAGAAATAGGTAGTACTTTTCTCTTGCCCAAAAGACTGAACGAAGATCAAAAAAAACGGAACGATCAAATATTTATTTGCCGATTGTATAAGACACCAAAATGGGTTTTTCATAGTCAACTTCAGTTAAATCTAATAGCTCAATGACCTGCTCATCATACTCACCTGGCAATAGAACAGTATGAAATAAACCTTCGCGAACAGCTATTGGCTTTAAGAAAATCTCTTTTAAGTCAGAATCAATCGAAAAACGGAAGGCTTGTCCATTTTGAATTAATCCAAAATTTACATTGTCTATAGTTTCGTTGAAAAAATTAAACCCAATCGATTTTTCACCAATTAATAGATTATGAGGAGCAAAATAATAGGAGCCATTTTTTAAAACAGCCCAAAAATCCTCTGCATCCACAACCTCCGATGTTTTTTCTGGTATTTTCTTTACTCCAAAATCAATTTTGAATTTGACTGATAAGGAATCACTGAATATTTGAAACACACTATTGCTAAAAGGCTGCACCAAAAACGAATTCCCTGAAAAAAAAGAAATACTCTGTGCTAAAAATGCCTCTATATTTCCCGAAAATTGAGGTTTATAGTTTGAATTGGCTAATTCTGCATCAAAAAACCCGTATCCCTTATATACTTCACCTTCCAGTTCAGAATCTGAAACCAAAAAAACTCGATCCTCGGCAAGACCGCCTATTCCTCCCAAGAAATAATCTTTGGCTTTGTATTCCTGAAAAACAGAAAAGTCTGATTTTAAATAGTTGATAAGCTTTTGGTAAGACCGATCATAAACTAGAATCGAGTTTTCTCTTAATACAAAAAACTCAATTTTGGAATACTCACCTGGCCCTGTCCCTAATTTTAAAAGTTGCTTTTTAAATCTTCCCTCCCTGTCGAAAAGAAGAATGGAGGAATTTATTCCGTCTTCAAGTACTAATATATCAGAATCAGAAAACTCAACTTGCATCACTTTACCAAAAAGAATTGAATCGTAAACGTCCAATTGTGTAGTTGATTCAATTTTTATCCATTCTTCAATTTCACTTTCCATTATTTTGGAATTTGAGAAATTAAGAAGTTCTATGTTATCCGCATTTTTTTTTAAAGAGCAGGAAAATAAGAACGGCATTATTAATAAAAAGAATTTTGTCTTCATGGAGAAAGAAAAGTTGCCCCAAACGAACCCATTTGGGGCGAAATATTCAACATTTATTATAAACTAATGTCTGGGACATTTGGCTGGTCACAACGCAAGAGGCATCTATATCCTTCTTTGGGCTTACAACCTGAAACTAAAAACTGTTTCTTTTCATTCGGATAGGCCTTATCACAATCCCCAGGTTCAGCATTTACTTGTGTTGGCATCACTGAAAATGATAAGATCCCAGTCATCAAAATGGTAATAATTAAATAGACTTTCTTTTTCATTTTTTAAAACGATTTAAGTAAAACAATGATTAATAGGCCTTTAATGTGCACACCTAAAAATACCCACCCCAAATTTAAATTGTCAAGTGGAAACCTAAAGAAAACTTAATAAAATTTACAACTAATTGATAATCAGAAATAAAAATTAATTTTTGAAATTTATAGAATTTACTTATAACCCTGTAAATCAACCTATTATATAATTTTTTCTTATGTTACACATAAAAATTCACCAAAAAGTAAGCCTGAGGTGGCTACCTTAATTTACCGGGAAAAAAATCTAATCTTAAAATCTTGGCTGCCAGCCATCCAAAACCCGATTTAATCTGAATCTAAGCAGCTTGGATGATCGAAAGAATTTTTCCAATATGCTTACTTCAACCTAGTTTGAAAAAGCTCAGGCCTCTGATAGGTATTAAACACCTACATGACATAAACGGGTTTATCAATCATCGAATAAAAAAACCACCCCATTCCTGAGGTGGTTTCTTCCTACATAAGTAGAAAATCTTATCCCAAAATCTTCGCTGCCAGCCAGTCTCCTACTTCAGAAGTCTTGTAAGCTTTGCCGCCTTCTGCGATATCTTCTGTCACCACTCCTTCTGCCAATGAAAGATTCACCACATCACTGATCAGTTTGGCTTCTTCCGCCAGTCCAAAGGCATAATCAAACATCATCGAAGCTGAAAGCACCGTTCCCAACGGATTGGCGATGTCTTTACCTGCTGCCTGAGGATAGGAACCGTGGATGGGTTCGAAGAGCTTCACTTTGGAACCCAAGGATGCGGAAGGCATTAAGCCCATAGATCCTGAAATCACGGAGGCTTCATCGGTTAGAATGTCACCAAACAGGTTTTCTGTAATCAACACATCATAAGCCTTTGGCCATTGGATCAGTCGCATGGCCACAGCATCCACAAATTCATATTCTACTTTGACATCCGGATACTCGGGAGCTAATTCCTGCACAGTTTCTCTCCACAATCTAGATGTCGCCATTACGTTGGCTTTATCTACACAGGTCAGAAGCTTTCTTCTCTTTTGCGCAGCTTCAAAACCCATTCTCGCCAAACGAACGATTTCCTCTTTGCTGTACACATTGGTGTCAAAGGCTTTGGTGCCCTGCTCATTTCGACCTCTAGGCTCACCAAAGTAAACTCCGCCGGTCAATTCTCTGAAAAACACCAAATCCACTCCGTCCACTCGATCCAATTTCAAAGGAGACTTATGCACCAAAGAAGGAAAAGTAAAGGTCGGCCGAACGTTGGCAAATAGACCCAACTTTTGTCTCATTCTTAGCAATCCCTGCTCCGGACGGACTTTGGCCTTGGGATCATTGTCATATTTAGGATCACCGATCGCACCGAAAAGAACAGCATCCGAACCTGCGCAGATCTCATGCGTGGCATCCGGATAGGGATCACCCGTGGCATCAATGGCACAGGCGCCCACCAATCCTTCTTTGAAGGTGATGGTATGACCAAACTTTTGGCCAACAGCATTAACAACTTTCACAGCCTGAGCAATGACCTCAGGACCGATGCCGTCACCCGGCAATAACGCGATATGCATTTCCATAGGAAGTGGATTCTTTTTCTGAATTGGTAGTAAATGATTCGATGATGTTGAGCATTTTCTCCGTGGCCATCATCGCTGCCACGGTTTGGTCAGGGTCAAGCCCTTTGGTTTTGAAGATTTTTCCATAATCCCAAGTGATCACCGTCTCCACAAACGCATCTGTTTTCCCTCCCGGAGGAATGGAAACATGGTAATCGATCAGTTTGGGCAGTTCCTTTTTCAGGGATTTGTAGATTTTTTTCACAGCCCTCATAAACGAGTCATATTGACCGTCACCTGTGGCTGTGGCATCGTAAGATTTACCGTGCACATTCAATCGAAGTTGGACCGACGGCTTCAATCCTTTGGAATGAGTCATGTGGTAACCTTCGATGTTGATATGCTTGGAAATGGAGTTGTTTTGAAGCACATCAGAAATGATGTAAGGAAGATCTTCAGTAGTCACGCGCTCTTTTTTGTCCCCCAATTCAATGATGCGTTGGGTTACCCGAGCCAGTTCTTCCTTCTCCAGAGAAATTCCGAGTTCTTCCAAGTTTTTTAGAATGTTGGCTTTTCCAGAGGTTTTGCCCAAGGCATATTTTCGCTGACGGCCAAATCGCTCAGGGAGAAGATCGTTGAAATACAGGTTTTTCTTATTGTCTCCGTCAGCGTGAATCCCTGCAGTTTGGGTAAAGACATTTTCCCCAACCACTGGCTTGTTGGCAGGGATATGCTGCCCTGAAAACTGCTCCACGAGCTTGGAAACACGGAAAATCTTTTGTTCCTGAACTCCGATTTCAAGCGAAGTAAAATCTTTGATTACTGCTACCACTGATTCTAGAGGTGCATTTCCTGCACGTTCGCCTAGGCCGTTGACCGTGGTATGAAATCCCGCAGCACCGTGGGTGATGGCCTCAAGGACATTGGCCACGGAGAGGTCATAGTCGTTGTGAGCATGAAAATCAAAATGGGTTCCAGGAAACTTTGCTACGATTTGCTGAAAGAAGGCTTTTACTTCTTTGGGAGAAAGTAATCCTAGTGTGTCCGGAAGCATGATTCGCTTGACAGGCTGTTGAGTCAAAAACTCAATCAGACTCAGCGTGTACTCTTGAGAATTCCGCATGCCATTGGACCAGTCCTCCAAGTAGACATTGACCGATACGCCCAATTCCTGAGCATAGGCAATGCTTTTGGCAATATCTGCAAAATGCTGCTCGGGGGTCTTTTTGAGCTGGTGAACCAAATGATTCAAGGATCCTTTGGTCAGAAGATTGAGCACTTTGGCACCCGCCTCCACAATCCAATTGACTGAGACAGGCGTGTCCACAAAGCCCAAGACCTCCACGCGATCCAAGTATCCCTTTTGCGCAGCCCAAGCCGTAATCTTTTGTACACCCTCCAACTCCCCTTCTGATACGCGTGCAGAAGCCACCTCTATTCTGTCAACCTTGAGCTCTTCAAGAAGTAATTTGGCAATCTGGAGTTTTTCCGAAGGCAAAAAGGAAACGCCTGAGGTCTGTTCTCCATCCCTCAGGGTTGTATCCATAATTTCTATTCTTCTGTTTGCCTCCATGAGAGAAGTAATTATCTAGAAGCCGCAAAAGCGTCTATTTCCGATGACATATTCAACAAGTAGTCGATGTCATCGAAGCCATTTTGCATGTTGTCTTTTTTGTATTCGTTGATGTCAAAAGATTCAAATTCACCTGTAGAAAGGAGTTTGATCTTTTGCTCAGGCAGATTGACCTCTACCTCAGTAGATGGATCAGCTTGGATTGCTACAAAAAGTTTGTCAGCAAATTCTGCAGATACGGTCACCGGAAGGACACCAATGTTGAGGCAGTTATTTTTGAAGATATCTGCGAAAAAGCTGGATACTACGCAACGAAATCCATAATCATAGATCGCCCACACGGCATGCTCTCGGCTGGATCCTGAACCGAAGTTCTTTCCTGCCACCAAGATTTTACCGGAATAGGTAGGATCGTTGAGGACAAAATCCTTTTTGGGATTGCCCTCCACATCGTATCTCCAGTCACGGAAGAGATTGTCTCCAAAACCTTCCCGCTCGGTAGCCTTCAGGAATCGGGCTGGGATGATCTGGTCGGTGTCCACGTTTTCAGTAGGCAAAGGGACTGCTGTACTGCGTAGGACTGTAAATTTATCGTAAGCCATATTTTTGTTGATTAGTTATTTGTTACCAGTTAATAGTGGGTTACTAGTGTAGTAAAGGATCCTATCCAAATACTGCTAACTAGTAACCAATAACTCAATAACCAGTAAACTCAATTTCCGAATACTTCGCGAGGATCTGTGATACGTCCGGTGATTGCCACCGCTGCCACTGTCAATGGAGAAGCAAGCATGGTGCGTGCACCAGGACCTTGGCGACCTTCAAAGTTTCGGTTGGAAGTCGAAACCGCATACTTTCCTGAAGGAATCTTGTCATCATTCATGGCAAGACAGGCAGAACAGCCTGGCTGACGAAGTTCGAATCCAGCTTCTTCGAGGATTTTCACCAAGCCTTCTTCGTGAGCCATTTTCTCTACTTCACGGGATCCAGGTACAATCCAAGCGGTGATGTTGTCCGCTTTTTTATGTCCTTTCACAAACTGAGCTACAGATCGAATGTCTTCAATACGGCCATTGGTACATGAACCTACAAACACGTAGTCCACTTGCTTACCTTTGACTGGTTCACCAGGCTGGAAGCCCATGTAATCCAACGATTTGAGGTAAGAAGTTTTATTGGAACCTTCCATGCCTTCTGTAGTAGGGATATTACCGACAACCTTGATTCCCATGCCAGGATTGGTACCATAGGTAATCATCGGTTCGATATCGGCGGCTTCGAAAACCAGCTCTTGATCGAAAACCGCGCCTTCGTCGGTTTTCAAAGTTTTCCAGTAAGCAACTGCCTTGTCCCAATCTGCCCCTTTTGGAGCATATTGTTTTCCTTTCAAGTAGTTGAAAGTTGTCTCGTCCGGAGCGATCAACCCACCTCTGGCGCCCATTTCGATGGACATGTTACAGATAGTCATTCTTGCCTCCATAGAGAGGCTTTGGATCGCCGAACCGGCATATTCTACAAAGTAACCGGTAGCTCCTGCAGCAGAAATTTTAGAAATAATGTAAAGGATGATGTCTTTAGAGGTCACTCCAGCGCCCAGAGTTCCATTAACGGAAATCCTCATTTTCTTAGGCTTGGACTGCATGATACACTGCGTAGCGAGCACCATTTCTACTTCGGAAGTACCAATACCAAATGCGATCGCTCCAAAAGCACCATGGGTAGAGGTGTGAGAATCACCACAAACGATGGTCATTCCTGGTTGAGTCACACCGAGCTCAGGACCAATCACGTGAACGATTCCATGATGAGCTGATCCCAAATCATGAAGTTCGATCCCGTATTTTTTACAGTTTTCGCGGAGCTTTTCCACTTGCATACGGGAAAGCTTATCCTTGATCGTCTGATCCTGATCAATCGTAGGCACGTTATGGTCGGGAGTAGCGATGGTTCTGTGAGGATATTTTACCGTGATCCCCCTTTTTTCCAAATTAAGGAAAGCTACGGGAGAGGTCACTTCATGGATAAAATGCTTATCGATGAAGAATACATCCGGACCAGCTGGCACGGATTTGACCACGTGTGCATCCCAGATTTTATCAAATAATGTTGTCTTTTCCATAATTAAGCAGTCGCGTATTCTTTGACTGGTATTTTGTTGAGTGCATCGACAAAGGCCTGTGCAGAAGCCAAGACAATGTCTTGGTTGGATGCAAAGCCATAATAAGGTTTTTCGGATTTAATGAGTCGCATGTGGACTTTGGCCACATCATCACTTCCGTGGGTGATGGCTTGGATTAGGAATTCTTCCAAATCCACTTGAGGTTTGACTATGGTCTCGATCGCTTTCAAAACGGCATCCACTGGTCCAACACCTGTAGAAGAAGCCTCATGCGCATCGTTTCCGATTTTTAGTTTTACATGAGCATTGACCGAGCCGTTGGAAGAATAGCTGACATTTTCCAATTCGATGAAATTGGATTCTTCCATATACTTCCCGACTAGTTCCAAGAGGTCTTTTCGACCGATATCCCTTTTGGAATCAGCCAATACCAAGAATGCCTCGTAAACTTCTCTCAGTTCTTCCCCTTCGAGCTCTACGCCCAATGCATCCAAATGGTGCTTCAATGCTGCACGGCCGGATCTGGCTGTCAAGACGATGGAAGACTCCTCCACGCCTACCTCTTTCGGATCGATGATTTCGTAGTTTTCTCTATGCTTCAATACTCCATCCTGGTGAATTCCCGAAGAATGGGCAAATGCATTTCTTCCCACGATTGCTTTGTTGGGCTGCACGGGCATATTCATCAGTTTGGAAACCAATCGGCTAGTCTGATAGATTCGTGGAGTCACAATATCCGTGTAGACTGGAATTGATTTATGGCACTTTATCGCCATGACCACCTCTTCCATAGAGGTATTGCCTGCTCTTTCACCTATTCCGTTGATGGTCACTTCTACTTGACGGGCACCATGCTGCACACCTGCCACTGTATTTGCTGTAGCCATCCCAAGGTCATTGTGACAATGGGTAGCAATAATTGCCCGGTCGATGTTTGGCACATTGTTTTTGAGGCTGGCGATAATCGCCCCATATTGCTCTGGCAGGCAATATCCCGTCGTATCAGGAATATTTACTACCGTAGCTCCAGCTTTGATGACCTCTTCGATGATTTTACAGAGAAAATCTGGCTCTGATCTTCCGGCATCTTCTGCATAAAACTCCACATCATCCACAAACTGACGGGCAAACTTCACAGCCGCCACCCCACGCTTGATGATTTCATCGGGCGTGGAGCGGAGCTTATATTGAATATGATAAGGAGAAACCCCGATTCCGGTATGAATTCTGCCTTTTTTGGCATACTTGAGGGCAGCTGCAGCTACTTCTATATCTTTTTCTACTGCTCTGGAGAGCGCACAGATAATAGGATTGGAAACAGCCTTTGAAATCTCCTGAACGGAATTAAAATCTCCCGGACTGGAAATCGGAAATCCTGCTTCGATAATATCTACACCAAGAGCTTCTAGTGCCTTGGCTACTATGATCTTTTCTTGGGTATTGAGCTGGCAGCCAGGCACCTGCTCACCGTCACGAAGCGTTGTATCGAATATCCACAGCTTTTCACTCATACAAGTTAAGGGTTTGGGTTTCTTAATTATTTTCTGGTCTCAACTGGCGCACTACTGCACCTGCTTGCCACATTTCGGATTCTCTCAATTCTTTCAATTCAGCTTCCAGTTTTTCTCTGTAGTCCGGCTTGGAATTGGAATCGATAGACTTTTGAGCTTCCACACCTGTTTTCACAGAATTGTAAAGTGCTTCAAAAACCGGCTTGGTCGCGTCGCGGAAAGGCTTCCACCAATCCAATGCACCACGCTGAGCGGTGGTAGAACAGTTGGCATACATCCAGTCCATTCCATTTTCAGCCACAAGCGGCATCAAAGACTGAGTCAATTCTTCAACAGTTTCATTGAAAGCTTCTGAAGGTGTATGTCCATTGGATCTTAACACTTCGTACTGAGCAGCAAAAATACCTTGGATGGCTCCCATCAAGGTCCCTCTTTCGCCTGTCAAGTCGGAGGTAACTTCGCGGTAGAAGTCAGTTTCGAATAGGTATCCTGAACCTACGCCGATTCCCAAAGCTACCACGCGATCTTTCGCCTTTCCGGTTGCGTCTTGGTAGATCGCATAAGATGAGTTCAATCCACGTCCTTCTACAAACATTCTTCTCAAAGAAGTACCTGAACCTTTTGGTGCAACCAAGATCACATCCACATCGGCAGGAGGAATAATGCCTGTTTTCTCTTTGTATGTCACTCCGAAACCGTGAGAGAAATACAATGCTTTACCCGGCGTAAGGTGTTTTTTAACGGTAGGCCAAAGAGCAATCTGACCTGCATCGGAAAGCAAGAATTGAAGAATTGTGCCTTTTTCGCAAGCTTCTTCGATTTCAAAAAGCGTTTCACCGGGAACCCAGCCATCGGCAATGGCTTTATCCCAAGTCTTCGAGCCGCTACGCTGGCCCACGATCACGTTGAAGCCGTTGTCTTTCAAATTCAAAGCTTGACCCGGTCCTTGAACACCATAACCGATGACTGCGATTACCTCGTTTTTGAGGACTTCTCTTGCTTTTTCCAAAGGAAATTCTTCCCTGGTAACTACGTTTTCTTCAACGCTTCCGAATTTCAATTTCATATTGTTGGGTTTTTAAATTGTATAAACAGGTTTGAGATAATTATTTAATGAACGATTCAATGGTAAGCATTCGCTTGGCGACTGCCACACGCCCGGATCTTGCAAATTCAAGAAGTCCATAGCCTTTGAGGATTTCCAGCAGCTCTTGAGTTTGCTCTTTATGACCGGTAAGCTCGAGTACCACAAAGTCCGGTTCAGCGGCTATGATTTTGGCATTGTGCTGACGGATGATTTTTTCCAAGCCACCGTCCAAACGGGAAACAGGGATCTTATAGAGCGCAATTTCCTGATACACGACACCTTCATCTTCGTGATAAAATGCTTTGATTACGTCGATGATTTTTTCGATCTGATGGACAAGTTGGATGACCGTATCTTCATTGACCGTCACCTCTATAGTGATCCGGTGAATACCCGGAATCCGGCTTTCTGATGCAGTAAGTGCATCGATATTGATTCCTCTACGGGTGAAAATGATAGTGATCCGGTTAAGAATCCCGATGAAATTTTCGGTAATAACAAAAATGGTATATCTCTTCATAGGTTTGAATTAGCTTAGTCTGACCTCCTCCACAGAGCAACCTGTGGCGATCATAGGGAATACATTGTCTTCTTTTTCCACTACCACTTCGAGGAAATAGGGCCCATCATGGATGAGCATATCTTCGATCGCTTCTTGCAGATCACCTCTTTCCGAAACTTTTTGTGCTTTGATACCATAAGCTTCTGCAAGCATGATGAAATCAGGATTATCCAATTCTGTAAAAGAATAACGCTTATCAAAAAACATCTGCTGCCACTGACGCACCATACCGAGGTAGTTATTATTCAGCAGGACAATTTTCACAGGGGCTTTAGTCTGCTTGATGGTACCGAGTTCCTGAATGGTCATCTGAATACCTCCATCTCCTACCACACAGATTACCTGTCGAGAATAATCAAATAGCTGCGCTCCCAAAGCTGCTGGAAGTGCAAACCCCATTGTTCCCAATCCACCCGAAGTCACTTGAGTTCGAGGCTTTTTATAATTGAAATACCTCCATGCGATCATCTGATGCTGACCTACATCAGTCACCAAGACAGCGTCATCCGCCTTGTATTGATTGATCTGGTGAATCACTTCACCCATGGTAAGTCCTTCCTTGGTTGGTGTAATGTCATGCTGAACTACTGCCGCTCTTTCCTGCTCTTCCAATTCTCTGAACTTCGCCATCCAAGAGTCATGCTTTTTAGCCAGAATAGCCTCAGTCAGCATGGAAAGACTCTCTTTGCAATTGCCTTGTACAGCTACTGCAGTTTTGACATTTTTATTGATCTCAGAAGGATCCAATTCAAGATGAATCACCTTTGCCTGCTTAGCATAGCGCTTCAGATCCCCCGTCACACGATCATCAAAGCGCATACCCACTGCAATCAATACGTCGCACTGATTGGTGAGCAAGTTTGGGGCATAGTTTCCATGCATACCCAGTTTCCCCACGTAATTTGGGTGATCCTGAGATAGCGCTCCAGAACCCAAAAGGGTCGAAGCTGCAGGTATCCCTGATTTGTCCAAGAAAAACTTAAGTTCAGTTTCTGCATTGCCCAAAACTACCCCTTGTCCGAACAAAAGGTAGGGCCTTTCTGCCTGATTGATCAGTTCAGCGGCTTGTTGGATCGCTGTTTTTTCAATTGGATGATGTGTTTTGTAAGATCTAAAACCTTGACAAGGCACATAGTTAAATTCACCAAAATCTACCTGAGCATTTTTGGTTATGTCTATCAATACAGGCCCTGGTCGACCGGAACGAGCGATGTAAAAACCTTTTGCAATGGCAGGCGCAATATCCTCCACCCTCCTTACCTGAATATTCCATTTGGTGCCGGGCATAGAAATACCCACTACATCCGTTTCTTGAAAAGCGTCAGTACCTAAAAGATGTGCCGCTACTTGTCCCGTGATGCAGACTAGCGGTGTGCTGTCAATTTGCGCATCTGCCAATCCAGTAATCAAATTGGTCGCTCCGGGACCGGAAGTAGCAAGACAAACCCCAACTTTCCCAGATACTCTGGCATAACCTTGTGCTGCGTGGATGGCACCCTGCTCGTGGCGGGTAAGCACGTGCTTGATTTGATCATGATAGTCATACAGCGCATCATATACCGGCATAATAGCCCCACCCGGATATCCGAAGATGAGCTCTGCCTGCTCGGCAATCAGGGAGCGCACAACAATGTCTGCACCTCTTATCAAGTCCTTCATAGGATTAAAATTTATCGGTAACGCAACCCTCTGAGGCGGTCGCAACGAGTTTGTTGTATTTTTTGAGCGTGCCTTGAAGCCCTTCGATAGGTTTAGGAGACCAAGTCTTTTTACGCTCAGCAAATTCCTCCTCTGAAACATTTACAGAAAGGATAAAATTATCTGCATCGATAGTGATGATATCGCCATCCTTAAGCAGCCCGATTGGACCACCACACCAAGCCTCTGGTGTCACATGCCCCACGACAAAGCCGTGTGTGCCTCCCGAAAATCTACCATCGGTGATCAAAGCAACATCCGAACCCAAGCCTGCGCCAATAATCATGGAAGTTGGCTTTAGCATTTCAGGCATTCCAGGAGCACCTTTTGGGCCTACATTTCGAATGACTACTACATTCCCTGCCTTCACTTTATGGTCACGGATGGCATCATTTGCCTCAAGTTCTGAGTCAAACACGATGGCTGGTCCCGTAAATGCGGTCCCCTCTTTTCCGGTAATTTTGGATACTGCACCTTCCGGAGCAAGATTACCTTTCAGGATGCATAAGTGACCGGACTTCTTGATCGGTGTCTCCAGCGGATGGATCACATTGACCACGGATGGGACGATAGGATCTATATTTTGAAGGTTTTCAGCAACCGTCTTTCCTGTCACTGTCATGCAGTCACCATGGAGGTAGCCATTGTTGAGCATGTATTTCATAAAAGCTGGAAGACCTCCCTGTTCGTACAAGTCTTCCATCATGAATTTACCTGAGGGTTTGAAATCTCCAAGCAATGGCGTCTTTGCATTGATGGCCTTAAAGTCCTCTAAGGTAAATTCCACCCCTGCAGTCCTTGCAATCGCCAAAATGTGAAGTACAGCATTGGTACTTCCTCCAAGAGCCACGGCTACCGTGACTGCATTTTCCAAGCTTTTTCTGGTGACGATGTCTTTTGGCTTGATGTCTTTTTCCAGCAGAATACGCATGTATTTATTGACATCCTGGCACTCTTTTAGTTTTTCTGCTGAATTAGCTGGATTGGAGGATGAGTAAGGCAATGACATACCCATCGCTTCTATAGCCGAAGACATAGTATTGGCAGTGTACATCCCCCCGCAAGCTCCTTTACCCGGACACGCATTTCTAATTACTCCATCGTAATCTTCGTCGGAGATGGTTCCTTGGATTTTTTTCCCAAAGGCTTCAAATGCAGAAACGATATTGAGTTTTTCTCCTTTATAGTTACCTGAAGCAATCGTACCACCATAGACCATAATTGCGGGACGGTTGATTCGTAGCATCCCCATAACTGCACCGGGCATATTTTTATCACAACCAGCTACCGCCACACATCCATCAAATGAATGTCCCAAAATGAAGGACTCGATCGAATCTGCAATAATATCTCTGGACACTAAAGAGTACCTCATTCCAAGAGTACCCATGGAAGTCCCATCAGAAATCCCTATGGTATTAAAAACCAAACCGGTCAGATCATATTCCTGAGAGGAAGCTTTGATCAGACCGGCAAAGTCATTGAGGTGCATATTGCAGGGGTTGCTTTCATATCCGCAACTGGCTACCCCTACAAAGGGCTGTTTCATTTTTTTATCAGACATTCCTGTAGCATATAGCATCGCCATTCCGGCTGGATGCTCGGGATTGTCACTGATTTCCCAACTGTACTTTTTCAGATTGTTCTGGGTCATAGGATTAGAAAATAAAAAAGTGCCTCAGGTCAGTGAGGCACTTTAGATTTTATATACTGGGTTATAATGGTCTAGTGCCTCACTTCGAAAATCCGATGAGAATAATAATGCTTAGCAGGACGACCAATGGATACATAGCGTGGTTTGAGAGTATATGCTTCGATTTCGAATCACGTGACAATATTAAAACTCTAATCCCAGACTTACAATATTTAATTCTCTATTATTCAGATTAAACAGATAATAAAATTGGGTTTAAATATTTTTTTTAAAATTTAATTCCTTTTATACAGAATTTGCAAAATCTATTTTTCAAAAACCGTCCAAATTTCAGCACCTCTCAAAATTTTGTATGGATTTCCGATTCTTTCAAATTTTTAGAGAAATCCCGAGCTTTTATTTAAGAAAAAAAATGATACTCTGTCAAAAATCTAAAATTCCTACCAAAGATTAACAAAAATTCAAATCAGACTATTTGTACCCAGCTCAGGAGTTTTGCTTTACTTTTGTCAAAACAGCCTTTTCTTATGATCAGCTTTCCCAATGCCAAAATCAATCTTGGCCTCCACATCACTTCCAAGAGAAAAGACGGATACCATGAGATCGAAACTTGTATGGTGCCAATTCCTCTTTATGATGCTTTGGAAATGATTGTGGATAAAAAGCCAAGCTGGAATTCATCTGGTTTGGATATCCCAGGAGAAGCGAAAGATAATCTGATATTAAAAGCGGAAAAGCTGCTGAAAAAGGATTTTCCGGGTCTGCCAAATCTTTCCATCCACCTGCATAAAAACATCCCAATGGGCGCAGGTCTTGGCGGAGGTTCAGCTGACGGTGCCTTTGCGCTAAAGTTGATGAACAACCTGTTCGACCTTCATTTGGATGATTTCTTTTTGGAAGAGTATGCCGCTCAATTGGGAAGTGATTGCCCTTTTTTTATAGAAAACACTCCAAAAATCGCGCGTGGCCGAGGTGAAATTCTGGAGCCCATTGATCTTTCCTTAAGGGGAAGCCATTTGGTTTTAATCAATCCGGGAATTCACGTAGGTACCAAGGAAGCCTACGCGGGTGTCTCTCCTGCTCCACCCAAAGTCAAGTTGGAAGAGGTCTTGGCAGACCGAAACAGATGGAAAGCCGAATTAGTCAATGACTTCGAAGCGAGTATTTTCAAAAACCACCCCAAAATCGCTGCAATTAAAGATAGATTGTACTCGGCAGGGGCATACTATGCTGCGATGTCCGGCTCGGGATCAAGCGTATTTGGATTGTTTGACCAAAAACCTGAAAACCTGACTTGGCAGGAGGACTACTTTATCTTTGAAGGAGTACTCTAATCAGTTGATGATCCTGATGGCTTTTCTCCGCTTATTCCAGTAATTAAGCACAGGATAAATCAAGACAGAAATCAGGATAATCAAGGTGCCCAGGTAAAACTGTGGGGTCATTTTTTCCTTTTCTCCAAAAACCAATACCGCGAGCAAAATCCCATAGACTGGCTCCAAGTTGATCGTCAGATTAATGGTGAAAACAGAAACCCGTTTCATCAGCTCGACTGAAACAGAGAAAGCATACACAGTACATATTCCAGACAACACCAGCATCCATACCCAGTCCAATCCTTTCCATTCCCATTGGATCGGAGCACCGTCATTTAAAAACTCCGAATAAATCGGCATAAAAAACAAGGCAAAAAGACTAGCCGCCGCCATCTCAAATAATGTAATCTGATAAGGAGTGTGGCGAAAGGTCAGTTTGGCATTGAAAACTGAAAACAAAGCACTTAAAAATGCGGAAAGTAGTGCCAAGGAAAGTCCAAGCCAGTAGCCGCTTTCAAATTGGAAAATCACCACCAACCCGGAAATTACCAATAAGCCCAACGCTACTTCGTACCATTTAATCTTAGTCCGATTGATGATTGGATCCACTAATGCCGTCCACAATGAGGTAGTCGCCATGCCTGCCAGACACACCGAAGCCGTAGAAACTTTTGCAGACCAAAAGAAGAATATCCAATGAAGAGAAATCAGAACCCCCACTCCTGCTATTTTGATCAGTTCGGCTGGGGGCACAAGTATATTTTTCTTCCTCCATACCATCACCAAACCTACGCCCACAGCAGCAAGCAAGGTTCGGTAAAAGACTAATTCCAAAGCGGGCAGACTAATCAATAATCCCAAAATGGACGTGAAGCCCCAAATCAACACGATGAAATGGAGCAAGAGATAGTCTTTTACGGTTTGAGAATTCATCTATCGGGGAACAGTTTTATACAGTACCAATCCTGTAACTGCGAAAATGATATTGGGAAGCCACACGGCAAAAATGGGATATTGGGTCCCGGCCTCAGCAAAAGTCCTCGAAAGAATGAAAAGTAAGATGTATACGAATGCTAAGAAAAATCCAAGTGCAATCTGAAAGCCCGAGCCTCCCCTGGTTTTCCTGGCAGACATGATCACCCCGATGAAAGTGAGAATAATAGCTGCAAACGGCGACATAAATCTAACATAGCGCTCAATGCGGTAATAGCTCACATTGTCTGCTCCCCGATCTTCGAGAATTTTGATCTGACGACTCAGTTCGGGAAGTTTCAGCGTCTCATGGTGATTTTCGGGCAGATCAAAATCTGTGGGAGAAATAGATAAAACGGTATCCAATTCAGAGCCTACCGAATAGTCCTCTCCATTTTCTTTCAAAACTCTCAACCTCCAATTTTCCAGTCTCCAAACATTCTTGGTGGTATCCCATTGAATTCGGTCAGAAGAAAGCTTGGATAAAAGCTTCCCATCCCGGATTTCCTCCAAGGTGAAATCATAACCGGTGAGACCGCTTTGGTAAAACCTACTGATGTAAGCATAGGCATCAGGACCGACTTTGATGTGAATATTGGGATCGGTAGAAGCTTTTCCTTTTTCCAAATAGCGAATCCGAAACTCACTGACCCCTGCGGTAGCTACAGGCAATACCCAGCCATTTAACAGAAAACTGATGGATCCAATCATCGCTGCCGCAAAAAGGAAAGGACGGAGCATTCTTACAAAACTAACTCCGGAACTTAGGATGGCCACGATTTCGGTACGACCAGCCATTTTGGAAGTGATGAAAATAACCGCAATAAATACCGTGATCGGAGTCAGCAGATTATTCAGATACAACCCATAATTCCCCATGTACTTGAGGATATCGCGGGCAGGCACTTGGTTACGAATGTAGGTGTCGTTTTTCTCTGTAAAGTCCAAAACCAATACAATAAGAATCAACATGATGACCACAAAAAAGTAGGTCTTCAAAAATTCCTTAATGATCAGTTTGTCCAGGATCTTCATGCCTTAGAGTCGAGTACTTACTTTTTTCACCATTTGTTCCTTCCAAACGGCAAAGTCCCCAGCCTGAATATGTTCTCTAGCTTGTCCTACTAGCCAGAGATAAAAAGCCAAGTTATGAATACTGGCAATCTGTGCGGCAAGGATTTCTTTGGATACAGTCAGGTGTCTCAAATAAGCTTTAGAATAAAACGTACTGGCGTAATTACCGATAGCCGGATCGATCGGGCTAAAATCATCTTTCCATTTTTCATTTCGGATATTGATGATTCCTTCCGAAGTGAATAGCATCCCATTCCGGGCATTTCGGGTAGGCATCACACAGTCAAACATATCCACCCCTAAGGCGATGCATTCCAGAATATTCGCAGGTGTCCCTACTCCCATGAGGTAGCGAGGTTTATCCGCAGGCAAAATATCCGTCACCATTTCGGTCATTTCATACATCATCTCAGCCGGCTCTCCTACAGACAATCCTCCGATTGCATTTCCCTCTCTTCCTTGATCGGCAATAAATTGAGCACTTTGCTTTCGCAAATCTTTATAGACCGACCCTTGAACGATTGGGAATAAAGTCTGACCGTAACCGTATTTTCCTTCAGTCGAATCAAAGCGTTGAATACAACGGGTAAGCCAACGATGGGTCATCTCCATCGATTTTCTGGCATAGCCATATTCGCACGGATAGGGAGTGCATTCATCAAAAGCCATGATGATATCTGCACCGATGGTTCGCTGAATATCCATCACTCCTTCAGGAGTAAAGACATGTTTAGAACCGTCGATATGTGACTTAAAAGTGACTCCCTCTTCATTTATTTTTCGGGTACCTGCCAAAGAAAAAACTTGATAACCTCCAGAATCTGTCAAAATGGGTCGATCCCAACCATTGAATTGATGGAGTCCCCCTGCTTTTTCAAGAATATCAAGTCCCGGCCTAAGGTAAAGGTGATAGGTGTTGCCTAAGATAATTTGCGCCTTGATATCCTCCTTTAGTTCCCGTTGATGGACAGCCTTGACTGTAGCAGCAGTCCCTACCGGCATAAAAATGGGAGTTTGAATCACTCCGTGGTCAGTAGTCAGCGTACCTGTACGGGCGTTGGTTAAGGAATCTTTTTTCTCTAAAGTAAACTTCATTACTACATATAGCGGAGCTATTGTATTGAACTACAATCCGCATGGTTTAGCCTGCAAAAATATCCACTTATTCTTAAATGACTTGCTGAAATTGATTTTATATTTGCCCGACAAAATCGACCTATGGGCCTATTTTTACTTTGGTTTTTCTTTGGCATCGGACTTATTATTCAGGGGATCTATCTCCTGATGATCTTTGGACGGACGGCCTGGTTTAAATCCCCTTCCAAGTCTCCATCCACTCAGTCACCTGAAGAGGGTGTGACGGTATTGGTGGCGGCCCACAATGAATTTCAAAACCTTAAAGTCCTGATTCCAAAACTTTTTGAACAGGACTATCCTAAATTTGATGTGATGATCGTCAACGACCGCAGCACGGATCGCACCAAGCGACTGCTGGAAGAAATGATGGCCATCTATCCAAAGCTCAGGTCTGTCACCATCAAATACACCCCTAGCCACGTCACTCCCAAAAAATTTGCATTGACACTTGGTATCAAAGTGGCAAAGAATGACGTCATACTTCTGACCGATGCGGATTGTATCCCCAATTCGGATCAGTGGATCAGAAAAATGACAGCTCCGGTAAGACTAGAAGATAAAACCTTTGCTATAGGCTATTCTGGATATCAGGAAAAACCAAGCCAGCTGAATCGTTGGATTCAGTTCGAAACGATTTTGACCGCTCTGTTTTACCTTTCATTTGGACTTTGGAAGGATCCTTTCATGGGAATCGGAAGAAACTTATGCTATCGCAAAAGCTTCTTTATGGGAGTTAAGGCATTTAAGGGGATCTGGCATCTGGAAGGTGGAGATGATGACCTTTTTGTGAATAATTATGCCACAGGCAAAAATTCCACCATAGTCATAGATCCTCAAGCAGCCACTACCTCTGTTCCAAAAGAGACTTGGAAAGACTACCTAGTCCAGAAAAAGAGACACCTACATGTGGGTAAATATTACAGAGGAGAAGACAAAAGAAAGATTGGACTATATTCTATGTCACATGCCCTCTTCTGGATAGGAGGAATAGGATTATTGATTTATTTCGGAATAGGCCTACAATGGGAACATTTTTTGGCTGTTTTGGGTATTATTCTTCTAAGATCGGTTTTCGTGGTGGGGATATTCAAATCCGCTGCAAAAACTGTTCAGGGAAAAGCTCCTAAAATGAACCCCGTCTTGAATGACCTTTTTTACTTGGGTTACTTCTGGATTTTGGGCTCCGTATCCTATCAGTCAAAAGACATCCAATGGAAATAAACGAACGAGGTTTCTCTACTAAGGCACTGGAAGACTTTGACTTAATAGACAAAGCCGTCCTTGAAAAAGACCAGTCTGCATACGCCATGTTGATGAAGCGGTACAAAAAGGCCGTTTATTTCATGATCCTCAAGATGATCCGCGATGCCGATGACGCGGAAGATCTGACCATGGAGGCCTTTGCCAAGGCTTTCCGTAACCTTGAACGATTCAAAAAAGACTATACTTTTTCTACGTGGCTATTTAGAATCGCCACAAACAACACCATTGATTTTATCCGAAAGAAAAAGCTCAAAACCATGAGCTTGAACAATACCCTTTCTGATGATAGTGGCAATTCCGTCAATATTGACGTGGAAGACGATGACAACAACCCTCAGGATGAATTCATCAAATCACAGCGCATCGAAATGGTGCGTGTCTTTGTGGACAAACTTCCGGCAAAATACCGCAAATTGGTTCAATTGAGGTACTTTGACGAACTCTCTTACGAAGAAATTGCCCAAGAACTTGACAAGCCTTTAGGAACTGTGAAAGCTCAACTTCACCGATCTCGAGAGCTATTATTTGAGATCGCCTCCGGCAAAGAAAACCACATCTGATGAATACCGGCACACAATTGATTTTATCCTATTTTCCTGACCTCACTGAAAAGCAAATCGAACAATTCGACCGTTTGCAAGAACTGTACGAGGACTGGAATTCCAAAATCAATGTGATCAGCCGCAAAGACATGGATCAGTTTTATGTTCATCATGTCTTACATTCTTTAGGAATTTCCAAAGTGATGGCCTTTCAGCCAGGCACCAAAATCCTTGACATTGGGACAGGCGGTGGTTTTCCAGGAATTCCATTAGCTATTCTTTTCCCTGATACTCACTTTCATTTGGTGGATTCTATAGGGAAAAAAATCACTGTAGTAAAAGAAGTGGCCAAAGCACTCAAACTGGGTAATGTGGAAGCACAGCAAGCTCGGGCCGAATCTCTGGTGAGGAAATATGACTTTGTAATTAGCCGTGCGGTAACTCGCATGATCAATTTTTATCCTTGGGTCAAAGGCAAAATCAAGCGCGAAGACTTCAACGAATTCCAGAACGGCATTCTATATCTGAAAGGCGGCGACGTGGATGAGGAAATGGAAGAGCTCGACAAGTCTTATGTGACCTACCATCTGAGCGACTATTTCAAGGAAGATTTTTTTGAGACCAAAAAAGTAGTATACATGCCTTGGGAAGATAAAAGATGAGTGTTCGGCTCATTTAAATCCAACTACCAAAAAATCTAAATCCTATGCCTCTCTACAAAATTTGGAAGGTCTTTAAGAGCATGGTTTCGTTTAGGCTCAAATCATTTTTGAGAAAAGACACCTGAATCCAATACTTCTTTCAATCTCGGAGAAGGTTATTTCCCCAACATTAAGGCTTCGTCCGCCAGTATTCAGCGATTTTAGGCTTGACACATTCCTTTTCCCTCCCACAAAATTCTTCAAGAAACATATTTTAACAAAATAGTCTTGCTATTTTATAAAAATAATCACTAAACTAGCAGTATTAAAATACTTGTCAGTTTATTCATTTGGTGATTACCGGATCATTGTCGAAAGGCACCATTTTGATTGAATGAATTTTGGATTGATCAAAAATGCATCAATTGAAAAAGGGAAAATGATGAGGTCTTCCTCAAAACAATAGCGAACAAGAATTGGGAATTCAAAGGATTGCAACAGCGAGTTATAAACGATAAGGACGCTCATTTTCAACTTAACCGTAGTCAAAACACCCCATTTATACCCAAGTATTTCACCTTCTTTAATGGCTTGGGCGCCAAAGTGATGAATGAATTTGATTTAAAAATGGGAACCTAGTTTTTGAAATTTATTTTATAGTTTAAAAATATAACGCCGAAAAAATGAAATTCCTCTTTTCATTCCTTCTTTTGCTTGCCCTAACTTTTACTTCGCAAGCCCAATCCAAACTGACCATACGAGGAACGGTAAAGGACACCACCAACCTGCCTCTGGATTATACCTCCGTACTTTTGTTGAGTCCCAAAGACTCGGCCTTGGTGGCATATACACTGACAAACAAGGCTGGCGAATACATCTTCAAAAATGTGGACAGGCAACCACTGCTTATCAAAGCCACCTATATGGGCTACATTCCTTTCCAAAAAGAACTGGTCTTGCCTGATTCCGATGAACTGGAAGTGGAGCAAATTCAGTTAACTCCCATTCTCCAGGAATTGTATGAGGTGGTGGTAAAAGCTGCCAAAGCCCCCCTCATGATGCGCGGAGATACACTTGAATACGATGCCAGCAAATTCAAAGTACCGCCTGGAGCGACCTTAGAAGACCTGCTTCGCAAACTCCCGGGTATGCAAATCGATGCTGACGGAAATATTGTTGCCCAAGGCCAACGAGTCCAAAAAGTAACAGTCGATGGGCGTCGGTTTTTTGGTGGAAACACAAAAATGGCTACGCAAAATTTGAATGCAGAGTCCATCAGCAAGCTTCAGCTATATGATGACAAATCAGAGCAAGCCAAACTCACCGGAGTTGATGATGGCGTAAAAGAAAAAACCTTGAATGTGGAGCTGAAAGAGGAAGCCAAAAAAGGAGGTTTTGGTAAAATTTCTGCGGCTGGAGGAACAGACGGCAGATGGTCCTCCAATGGATCTTACAATAAATTTGATAAGGTAAATCAGTTTTCCATCATCGGCTATGGCAATAATGTCAACCAAACCGGCTTAAGTTGGGATGACCTACAGGAGTTTAGAGGGAGCGGAGCATTCCAATTTGGCGACACCGGAGATTTTGGCTTCAATGCCAATGGAGGAATGATGATTATCTCTTTTTCGGGAGGAGACAGCGAGGATTCCTTCGAAATCCCCTTCAACAACCTCAGTTCGGGCTTTTCCAACAACCAAGCGATCGGGGTTAATTATAACCGCCTCAAAGACAAAAAGGATTTTAGCGGAAATTATTTCTACAGCCGAAGTGATCAAATCATCGAAAGTTTCAATTCAAGAACCACTTTCCTTCAAGATAATTCCTCCTTTACTTCCAATGACCAAAGTGCTCAGAACAACATGGCGGGACATCACCGGGCAACAATACGTTTTCAAAACGAATTGGACAGCGCCAATACCCTTACGATCAATGCCAAAGGAAGAATCAGTACACTTCGAACCTCACTCCAAAGCTTCCAGGAACTGATCCGCAGCAGCACCGAGCAAAGCCAAATGGATCGGAACAATAGATCGAATAGATGGTCTGGGTCCTTCCAAGGCACAGCAATCTTTAGACATAAATTCGAAAAAAGTGGGCGAAACTTTGCGGCTAGTATAAGTAATACCTACAGCGATGCAGACCAAGATGGCATCCAAAAATCTGTTGTGGACCTAGTAAATTCTACAGATCCCAACACCTATTTTAGAAATTTAGACCAAGTGAACCAGGCCCTGAACAGCTCCAATGTGATCAAGTCAAGTTTGCTTTTTGTTGACCCGATCAGTAAGGTTTTATTTTGGGAGTCGTTTTACAATTTCAGCCAATCAAATAGCCAAATTGACCGTCGTGTATTTGATGTAGAGACTAGTGATATCCTCGAGCTGAACCCTGATCTAAGCCGTTTTTTTGACAATCAAATCACCTATAACCGACTCGGATCGAGCATCAGGTATGCGAATAAAGGCTCAAACTTAAGCTTGGGATTAGCTGCCTCAAACTACAATTTGAACGGAAGATTCTCTGTGGAAAAGGACAGTGAGATTCTAGGCACGGTAGATAAAAGCTATCTCAATCTAACTCCAAATTTGTCCTATTGGAAGACAATGAAAGGAAACAAGCGACTCAACGCAGGGTATTCTATGGGTGTCACTCCTCCTAGTATTTCCAATCTTCAGCCTTTCAAGGATATTTCTAACCCACTGTTTATTCGCGAAGGGAACCCAGATCTACAGCCAGAGGTAAGTCATTCTTTTAATGCCGGATACAATATGTATGATCCTGCCACTTTCATTAACCTCTTTGTCTCATTGAATTCAACCTTCTACACAAGCCAGGTTGTGCAAAACCAAACTATTGATCCAGAAACCTTTGTCACCACTTTTACGGCAGGAAATGTTGCCGGTGGACAGCGGTATAATTCGTATTTAGGATTTGGATTCCCCATCGTGAAAACAAAAATGAATGCTTTTTTATCCGCTAATCCCTCCTATTCCAGAAGCTTAGCACTGATCAACTCCAAAGAGACCGAAACAAACACCCTAAGCCATAATGTAGGGGCAAATTTAGACCTGAACCCGACGGAGTGGCTGAGTCTATATGCCGGGTCATCATTCCGTCTGAGCAAAACCAAATACGTACAAAATCCCGCCCAAAATCAGGATATCGTTAATTGGAGTGCATACACAAACATGAACATCAAGCTTCCTAAGGCTTTTTATTTCGACATGAAATTCAACTACAGTCGGTTTGAAAATGAGAGTTTTGGATTTAGTCAGGAAGTACCCATTCTCAATGCATTTGTCTACAAACTCATCGGTGAAGCTAAAAAATGGGAAATCAGGCTCTCTGCCTATGACATCTTCAAGCAAAATGAAACGATCAGTCAATTTGCAGGACAAAACTTCGTTTCCAATGGAAGAATCGAAACCTTGTCTAGGTATTTCCTCCTCGGCGTGACCTACAATATGAGGGGCGTAGAAGTAAAAAATGACAGATAATCTAACACAACAGCCAAGCTCTACCACAATGAAATTAAAGCATCTAATTGCCATTGCGCTTATCCTGATCACTACAGGAGTAAAGGCTCAAAATATAGTAGGCGAAGTAGAATTCCGATATAAGATTTTCTATGATAAAATCTACTCCAGTCTACCCCATCTGACCCAACAGGAACGCGACCGAATTTTACTGACATGGGGTAATCCCGATGGCTACAGCACACGGATGAAGCTTCAGTTTTCACCTGAGAAAAGTATATATACCTATGGCGAACCTTATGAAGTACGCAGCTACTCTTGGCAAATAGAAGATTACTTCATTGAAAACAATCTTAAAGATCAGACCTATCTGAAATTCATGGACCAAATGGGCAAAACTTACCTAATCCGTGACCGCCTTAATCCTCCTAAATGGAGGGTCATGAATGAAATCCGCGATATTCTCGGGCATATGTGCATGAAAGCCGTGAGTGAAGACCCCATCAAAGGCCAAAAAATCACCGCTTGGTTTGCTGCAGATATTCCAGTTCCTACGGGACCAGAAGAGCTATTCGGCCTACCCGGTTTGATTTTAGCCTATGACATCAACGACGGCATGCTGATCGTCGAAGCTGAGAAAATCGCTTTTGGAGAGCCTAAAGAACCCATCACTCTCCCCAAAAAAATGAAAGGCAGAGAAGTCACAGGCTCCGAATATCAGGACCTCGTGAAGAAATTTATCCAGACTTCCATCGATAGCAAGCAAGCTTGGATGTGGGAAATAAGGTATTGAGAAAGTATAAAGTTTGAACATTATTGTGCATTCAGTGCCTTCTCTGAAAGCCCAAGTGAAACCCATTTCTGGATTATACATATGAACTAGCTGATTCTCTGATTTTTTAGAAGGGAATTTCAAGGCCTTCTACCTCATTCAAAACCTTTACAATTTCAAAGTGAATCTTGAAAAATTTCAAAATTGAAAATCATTAATAATTGACAATCAGTTACTTAACTATATTTGAAAGAAAACCAGTCTCTTAGATTTTTATTTGCGACAATTCCCGCCAATCGATTTTTTGCTTGGGCTTTATCCCCTAATTTGAAGCCTCATTTACCCACCAAGTATGTACATCATTTTTGATACCGAGACCACCGGTCTGCCCCGGGATTACAATGCGCCCATGTCCGATGTGGACAACTGGCCTAGACTGGTTCAGATTGCCTGGCAGCTGCATGACGCCAGAGGTAAGCTTCTCTCCAATCATAATTACATCATCCGTCCGGAGGGATTTACCATTCCTTACAATGCCGAAAAAGTACACGGCATCTCCACCAAGCGTGCCTTGGCAGAAGGTCACGATCTGAAAGAAATCCTACGGGTATTCCGAGAGGATGTGATTCAGGCCAAATTCTTAGTGGGTCACAACATCAGTTTCGATATCAATGTGGTGGGTTCAGAATATTTGCGAGCCGAGCTCGTGATGCCTCTTGAAAGTAAGGCCGAACTTGACACCAAGGATATTTCCACGGATTTCTGCGCACTTCCCGGAGGAAAAGGAGGGAAATTCAAATGGCCAACCCTAACTGAACTTCACCAAAAACTTTTTGGAGTCGGTTTTGATGACGCGCACGATGCGGCCTATGACGTGGATGCTACGGCACGCTGCTTCTTTGGATTGATCACTCAGGGAGTTCAAAAACCTGAACCCGGAATTTTACTTGAAGAGGTAATTTATGAAGCGCCGAAGCTGGCAGAGGCCAATTTTGTCCAAGCCAAAGAAACCCAAAAGACCGCCTCAAAAGATGTACTCAAACAGGCTGGCAAAGCAGACATTTCCGACCTAGCAGATGTACCTTTTACTCATCTTCATGTCCATACCCAATACTCTGTTCTTCAAGCTACCTCTGAGATTCCAGCCATAGTCGCCCGCGCCAAGTCCTTGGGCATGACCGCCGTAGCCATGACTGATCACGGCAACATGATGGGAGCTTTTCACTTTGTGAAAGAGGCGATGGGAAAGGAGCTCAAACCTATTTTGGGATGTGAGTTTTATCTCTGCAGAGACCGAAAAAACAAAGCCAATAAGGATGACGGATATCAAACCGTTTTGATTGCCAAAAACAAAGCAGGCTACCACAACTTAGCCAAATTGGCCTCCTACGCCAATATTGAAGGCTTTTATTATGTGCCAAGAATTGACAAAGAGGTCCTTGTCCAATACAAAGGTGACTTGATTGCTACGACCGGTGGACTTTGGGGGGAAATCCCCTACTTGATCCTGAACGTGGGAGAAACTCAGGCAGAGGAAGCATTTCTCTGGTGGAAGGATCAGTTTGGAGATGACTTTTATGTCGAGCTCAACCGCCACGGAATCCCTGAAGAAGAAAAAGTAAACGAAGTCCTTCTGGAGTTTGCACACAAGTACGGTGTAAAATATTTCGCAGCAAACAACACCTACTACAATGACAAAGGCGATGCAAAAGCCCACGACATTTTGCTCTGTGTGAAAGACGGCGAACTTGTAGAAAAGCCTAAAAAGTATATCGGAAAGCGTGGAAGGGAATTTCGTTATGGTTTTCCCAACGATGAATTCTACCTCAAAAGCCCGGAGGAGATGAAGAAGCTTTTTGCGGATTTGCCAGAAGCCATCATCTGTACCCAAGAAATTGTCGACAAATGCGAGGCATACAAACTTGCAAGAGAAGTCCTTCTGCCCAAGTTTGATATTCCAGAGGAATTCAAGCATCCTGAGGACGATGTGGATGGAGGAAAGCGGGGGGAAAATGCTTACCTGCGCTTCCTGACCTATGAAGGAGCAAAAAAGCGCTACAAAGAAATAACTCCTGAAATCCAAGAACGATTGGATTTTGAGTTGGCTACAATTGAAAAGACTGGCTATCCGGGTTACTTTTTGATTGTCCAAGACTTCACCCGCGCAGCACGGGATATGGGGGTTTCTGTCGGTCCTGGTCGAGGTTCGGCAGCCGGTTCGGCAGTAGCTTACTGCGTGGGTATCACCAATGTGGATCCAATCGAATACGACCTCCTCTTCGAAAGATTCTTGAATCCGGACCGGGTTTCCCTCCCCGATATTGATATTGACTTTGACGACGAAGGACGTCAGGATGTGATCGATTATGTGATCAAAAAATACGGTTCCAATCAGGTAGCGCAGATCATCACCTATGGCACCATGGCAGCAAAATCTGCCATTCGGGATACGGCTCGGGTTCTGAATTTACCTCTAGCTGAAGCGGGCAGATTAGCGAATTTAGTACCTGACATCAAGCTGAAGACGCTTTTTGATCTCGCTAAAAACCGGCCAGCACTCCTTGACAAACTCAAGGGACAGGGCGAGCTCCTGCAAAAAGCAGAAGAATTGATTCGCATTGCACAAGGTCAAGACGAATCTGCCAAAACAGTCAATCAAGCAGCTGTATTAGAAGGATCGGTGCGAAATACCGGTATTCACGCCTGTGGGGTAATCATCACTCCTGCTGACATTACCAATTTTGTTCCGGTGGCTTTAGCCAAGGATTCAGACATGGTCTGTACCCAGTTTGACAACTCCGTAGTAGAATCCGCAGGTCTATTGAAAATGGACTTTTTGGGATTGAAGACGCTGACGCTAATCAAAGACGCTATCAAGATTGTGAAAGAGCGACATGGAATCCTGTTGGACGCAGATGTTTTCCCGATTGATGATGTCAAGACCTACGAGCTTTTTCAACGTGGCGAAACAGTCGGGATCTTCCAGTACGAAAGTCCAGGGATGCAGAAATACATGCGGGAACTGAAGCCAACAGTATTTGCAGATTTGATCGCGATGAACGCTCTCTATCGTCCGGGGCCTTTAGCATACATCCCTTCGTTTATCAAGCGAAAGCATGGTCAGGAGCCCATCACCTACGATTTGGATGACATGAAGGACTACCTGGAGGAAACATACGGGATCACGGTCTACCAAGAGCAGGTCATGCTTTTGTCACAAAAATTGGCAGGATTCACCAAGGGAGAGGCAGACGTCCTGCGAAAAGCTATGGGTAAAAAGCAGAAGGATGTACTGGACAAGATGAAACCCAAGTTTGTCGAGCAGGCAGCTGCCAAAGGCCATGATCCCAAAAAGCTGGAGAAAATCTGGACCGACTGGGAAGCCTTTGCCTCCTATGCATTCAACAAGTCGCACTCTACCTGCTATGCGTGGATTGCTTACCAGACGGCCTATCTGAAGGCACATTACCCAGCCGAATACATGGCCTCTGTGCTAAGTAACAACATGAATGACATCACTCAGGTGACCTTTTTCATGGAAGAATGTAAGCGAATGGGCATTCCGGTTTTGGGACCGGATGTCAACGAATCCAAAAGTGGTTTTACGGTAAATACTGCCAGAGAAATCCGATTTGGGATGGCGGCCATCAAAGGTGCAGGTGCTGCAGCCGTAGATGAAATCATCAAGGAAAGGGAGAAAAACGGCCCTTACAAAAACATCTTCGACTTTGCGAAGCGGGTTAATTCCCGTGCTTTGAATAAAAAAACCATGGAAGCTTTGGCCATGGCAGGCAGCTTTGACTGCTTCAAAGAGCACCATAGAAGACAATACTTAGAGGCTCCAGATGGAGATGTGACCTTGATTGAAAAAGCGACGAAATATGCCCAAAAGGTTCAACAAGAGGAAGACAGTGCGCAGGTAAGCCTCTTCGGAGGAGGCGGGGGAAATGCTGAAATACCTTTACCTTCGGTGGCACCGATCGAGCCTTTCTCCCAAATCCAGCAACTGAATATCGAAAAAGAAGTGGTAGGACTTTTCATATCCGGCCACCCTTTGGATCAATACAAGTTGGAAATCGAGTCATTTACCAATACCCCGCTGACAGCCTTAGCCGACCTCGATGGCCTAAAAGGCAAGAATGAATTGAGGATGGCTGGGTCTGTATCAACCTTTGCACACCGCACCACCAAGAATGGGAAACCTTTTGGTACGCTTACCTTGGAGGATTACCATGGTTCGTTTACCTTTTTCATATTCGGCGACGACTATGTGAAGTTTAAGCAGTACTTCATGACCGGATGGTATTTGTTTTTGACTGGAAAAGTCGAGCAAAAAAAATGGGGAAATGAAAACGAGGTGGAATTCAAGATCAACAGCATTTCGCTACTGAGTGAAGTCAGAGGAAAGATGATCAAAGGCCTCAAGGTCAATATCAATTTGGACGATTTGACCTATGACCTGATGGAAAAGCTAGAAGCCATTACTACGAAGTACAAAGGAGATGCGAAATTGTATATCGAGGTAATCGATCAACGAGAAAACATCACACTGGAGCTTTTCTCTAAAAAATATACGATCGATCCGAGTGCTGAAATGATCCAAGAACTCAACCAATTGCCTGAGGTGGTTTATAAAGTAGTAGATCGGTAATCAGGTAGATAAGTTATTGATTTAGTCGATGGGTCATTGAGAATTTATTGATTTGGATAGGAACTTATTCTAAATCAATCGGCTTTTGCTGATATATTTGAAAACAGAACCTTATTAATTCAAGAATACAATGGGAAAAGCAATTGAAATAACTGACGCCAACTTTGAAGAAATCGTCTCAGGAGATAAGCCTGTATTGGTTGACTTTTGGGCGGAATGGTGCGGTCCATGCAAAATGATCGGACCTGTAGTGGAGCAGATGGCAGCAGAATACGAAGGTAAAGCAGTAATTGGTAAAGTGGACGTGGACTCCAATCCATCCGTTGCTCAGGCATTCGGTATCCGCTCTATTCCAACTTTGCTTTTCTTCAAAGATGGAAAAATCGTCGACAAGCAAGTGGGCGCTGTTCCGAAAGCCGTCTTGGCACAAAAGCTAGACGCACAACTTTAATTCTTAATTACACTTAGATCGAAAGCCGTAAAGAACTCTTTGCGGCTTTTTTTATCTTCATCGCCTAAATGGCAGAGATACTTATATCCTTAGAAGAATTTTGGAAGCTAAGAGAGCACCTACCCTTGATCGATGCAAGGAGCGAGGGAGAATTTGCACAAAGCCAAATTCCTGGATCAATCAATCTACCTATACTTACGAATGAAGAGCGAGTCAAAGTAGGAACTTTGTACAAAGAACAAGGTTCTCTTGAAGCTACTTTAAAAGGTTTCGAACTTGTCGGTCCTAGATTTCACCAAATTCAAAAAGAAGCATTGGAGAGATTTCCTGACCGAAAAGCAATAGTCTATTGCTGGAGAGGTGGCATGCGAAGTCAAATTCTTTCTTGGCTCCTTTCGATGGTGGGCTTTGAGATTTACAGACTTAAAGGTGGATATAAAACTTATCGAACCTACACTTTTGAAAAAGTAAGGGAAAATTATCCACTATTGGTTTTAGGTGGAAAAACGGGAACAGGAAAAACCATGCTCCTAAAAAAGCTGAAAGAATCCGGTGAACAAGTAATTGACTTAGAGGGCATAGCCCATCATAAAGGATCTTCATTTGGATCCATAGGACAAAAGCCACAACCCACGGTGGAGCAATTTGAAAATCTGTTAGCCGAAGAATTACGAGTGATGGATATTAGTGTTCCAATTTGGGTAGAAAATGAAAGCCGGAAAATTGGCAGGCTGATCATCCCTGATCGTTTTTATGAGCAAATGACCCAGGCTCCATTACTAGAAATACAGCGAACTGAAAGAGAGCGAATCGAACATATCTCTGAGGAGTACGGACAGCTTCCAGAGTCTGAGTTGATCGCAGCAGTCAAACGCTTGCAAAAGCGTTTGGGCGGTCTGAGAACCCAACAGGCAATTACAGATATCCAAGAAAAGAAACTTACTTCTTGGATATCAAATCTGCTGCTGTATTATGACAAAACCTATGATTTTGACTTGCACAGGCATGTTGCGAATAAAACAGTTCATCTGGACCTAACAGGTTTCTCGATGGGCGACCAAGTTCAACTTTTATTGAACACTAAGAACAAATTTTATGGAATCCCCACAAATTAGACTCACTGAGTGGAGCGAAGGTTCAGGTTGCGGTTGTAAAATAGCACCTGCTATCTTGGATCAAATCCTGTCTGCCAGTGGGTCATTTTCTCAGATTGACCCCAACCTATTGGTTGGTAATTCCCAAAAAGATGATGCCGCAGTTTATCAGGTTTCAGAAGACTTGGCAGTCATCAACACAGTAGATTTCTTTACCCCAATTGTAGATGATCCTTTTGATTTTGGAAGAATTTCAGCTGCCAATGCAATCTCTGATGTGTATGCCATGGGGGGTAAACCCATTTTTGCCAATGCCATTTTGAGTTGGCCTGTAGAAAAAATAGCACCAGAACTAGCTGCAAAAGTCCTTGAAGGAGCAAAAAGTATCTGCAAACAGACGGGAATTGAATTAGCAGGTGGACATTCGATCGCTGCCAAGGATCCAATTTTCGGACTTTCCGTCAATGGAATAATCCATCCTAAAAAAATAAAGACCAATCAAGGAAGTAAAGAAGGGGATCTATTGTATATCACCAAGCCCATTGGAATAGGAGTTTTAGCGACTGCGCTCAAACGCCAAAAAATTACAGAAAAGGATTATGTCGCTTTGGTAGAAACTGCTTGTCGCCTCAATTCGATCGGTGAGATTCTTGGCAATCATGAAGAAGTTCATGCCATGACAGACGTGACTGGCTTTGGACTTTTGGGTCATTTAATAGAAATGACAGAAGGTGCGAATCTTTCGGCCCGACTTGATTTGTCTAAACTGCCCTTGGTCGAAGGAATTCAGGATTACATCAACCAATTCATATTCCCTGACAATACTTATAGAAACTGGAATGCCTTTAACTCCAAAGCTACAGGAGTTAAGGGAATGGACTTAGTCAAACTTTGTGATCCCCAAACCAGCGGAGGACTGTTGATTTCTGTTTCTCCAGAAAACAAAGAATGGTTTGAAACGACTATGACGAAACACAGGCAGCCTGTTTGGGAGATTGGAGAATTTTTCACAAAAGGCCCATTTGTAGTAGAGGTGGTTTCTTAATAGCTGAAAATCAAGGTAAATTGGGTATAACCAATCAGCCAAAGCCATGAATTTCAAAAGACTATTTATGCCTTGCTTATCCATTTTGATAAGTTATTCGGCATGGTCCCAAACACCTGAAAAAGTGACTAGCGAGCTTGTCATCCTTAATGTAAAGACAGGAGAAGAAAAATCTATACTGAAGGAGAAACGACATTTCGAAGCACCAAACTGGTCTCGTGACGGGAAATACCTATTAATCAATTCCGGAGGATTGCTCGAAAAGATTGATCTAAGCGGAAAGAATTTTGGTCATTTACATTCAGGTTTAGTCACGTCTGCCAATAACGATCACGGTTTAAGCTTTGATGGTAAAACACTCATTTTCAGCAAAAACGACAAAGGCTTAGGCTCAAGAATCTATACTATTCCAATAGAAGGAGGAAAACCAGAACTTATTACCCCTCTTTACCCTAGCTATTGGCATGGGATAAGCCCGGATGGGAAATTTCTGGCATACTGTGCCGAAAGGAATGGTCAATGGGATGTGTACATCATCCCTAGTACGGGCGGTGAAGAAATAAGACTTACCAATTCAGATGGCCTTGATGACGGTCCCGAATACTCGTATGATGGCCAATGGATCTATTTTAATTCACACCGAACAGGTCGAATGCAAGTTTATCGAATGAAACCTAACGGAAGCAATCAAGAACAGTTGACTTTTGATGAATATGATAATTGGTTCCCTCATCCATCACCAGACAATCAATCCATTGTTTACATCTCCTATCTGGAAGACCAAAAAGGAGGACATCCCTTTGGAAAGGATGTTAAGCTTAGAATTATAGATATGGTTACGAAGGAAATCAGGGATCTAACACCTGTTTTTTATGGAGGCCAAGGAACCATTAATGTACATAGTTGGAGTCCTGATGGCAATTGGATAGCCTATGTTCGCTATCATAAACCATAAATCGAAAAAGGGATAAAAACGAAAAAAGCCTTCAGGTATGAACTGAAGGCTTTCGGTTAGAATGTGGCGGCGACCTACTCTCCCGGGAGTAACCCCAGTACCATCGGCGCTTCAGGGCTTAACTTCTCTGTTCGGGATGGGAAGAGGTGGGACCCCTGCGCTAGGC
>Ga0208243_1000117_pt1 | contig 69333 bp, 52 predicted proteins | sample Subbio2Aug_QV12A_FD_184826 | JGI IMG/M metagenome (GOLD analysis project Ga0208243, IMG submission 184826) | Serpentinite rock and fluid subsurface biosphere microbial communities from McLaughlin Reserve, California, USA - CR12Aug_QV12A (SPAdes) | ecosystem: Environmental > Terrestrial > Deep... | reverse complement strand
TACGAATATAGTTTTGGCACTTCCTTCCGCTACATTGTTAAGCATGAACTCGAGATTGGTTCTGACAATTCGAATAGCTTCGGCAGAGCTCGAACGGCTACTGGCATTAATCAACTCATCCTGGGTTTCTGATTTAGGAATATCGCCCAAGAACGGAATACTGACCTTGCCTTCAATATCCTGACGGTTTTTAATCTTGGTATCTAATAAATCTACTATAAACAGAATTAAAAACGGAATTAACAATCCCAACAATAAAGCACCTAACAGAATAAAATTTCTATTAGGAGAAATGGGTGCACTGGTAGATTGGGCCAAATCGATAGTTTTGGCATTCGGGGCAGCTACCGCTAATGAAATTCCGATTTCTTCTCGCTTTTGTAATAAATACAAATAGAGCGACTCTTTAATTTGCTGTTGACGTCCAATGCTAACCAATTGTCTTGATTGGGCCGGAATACGAGAAATCTTATTGTTCAACAAAGCATCCTGACGTCTTAAATCGTCTCTTCTGATGGTAAAAGACTCCAAAAGTCGGGATAAACTTTCTTTGATGTTTCTTCTCTTTTCATTGATTTCGGCATTCAAATCGATTACCCTTTGGTTTTTGAGTGTACCGCTTTGCAATACTCTGTTGCGTGTGATAACTACATTGTTGAACTCATTAATCATTAGAGCCGCAGTATTGTCTGAAGGGATGATATTACTCGGAATGATTTCATCGTTTGGAGATTTTTTCATGTAGTCAATCATCGCTTGAATCACCCTGATTTGAGTTTCGGTATCAATTAACGATCTTTCCAACTGAGCAGAGTTTTCAATGTAAATTCCGGCATCTGCTGAAATCTCAGTAATTCTGTTGTTGGCTTTAAAGTCTTCTCCTTTTTGTTCAACTTCACTAAGTTCTTCCGTGATGTAGGTTAACCTTTCATTGATAAAGTTTTGGGTATTGATGGAAACCAATCTTTTGTCTTTAACAGCATCGTCGTAGTAACTTTCTACTATGGCGTTCAGAAGGTCTTCTGCCTTTTTGGCTACAGGATCATTGATGGTTAACTCAACCACACTCGAGTTTTTGTTCAGTGGTGCAACACTAAGTCTTCCTTTGTATTTTTGAACCAAATTATCAAACTTGTTTACCTGAACAATAACAGAATAGTCGGTTTGAAGTTTTTGAGGCGCATTTGGTGTTAAATTAACTATCGCTTTAGCATCTGCCAAGCTAATAGTGTCGCCAAAATTAAAAGTACCTATCGATTTGCCTTCGTGCTTTTTTAATTCAAATTGTTTTGGAGACTTGTAGACTATTTCATATTTAAAACTCCTGTTATAGAACTTGTTAGAAGTCTCTGCAAATTTTATTCGAATCGGACTTTCATCGTACAATTCAACTAACTTAACTCTTCCTTCGGTATAATATTCTACATTAAGATTGAGTTTTTTTAAAGCCGAACTGATAATATTTCTGGATTTGATGATTTCAATCTCATTATCAACATTGTTCTTCAAACTTTTTACCAATCCTAAATCGGAAAAGGCACTAAGTTCGGATTGGATTCCGCCTTTACGCTCATCTTTTACTAAAATGGTAGCCGAGGCACTGTATTGCGGTATGGTATATCTTAAATACAACAAAGCCGCTATCAAACAGACAACCACGGAAAGTAAAAACCATTTCCAATGAATAACATACTTATCCAATTGTTCTCTGATGTTCAATCTGTCATCATGAGAATTGTTATTATTTAAAGAATGATGTTCCTGCATGTTATTATCTGAATAGAATTATGGCAATAGTAGTAAGTAATGAAAGTGCTGAAATGGTAACGGTAACATTCGGACCGATAACAGAAGAGTTAATTTTGGTTTTGTTAGGTTCTACCATTACCACATCGTTTTGATTTAAGTAATAAAACGGAGACGAGATAAAATCTTTATTGGTCAAATCTACCCTATTGAACGTTTTTTTACCATCAACTTCTCTAATAACTAACACGTTACTTCTTTTGCCGTAAATAGTCATATCGCCCGCCAAACTGATAGCTTCCAATAAGGTAACGCGTTCGCTGGCTATTTTGTAAGTATTGGGCTTATTCACTTCTCCCAAGACAGAAATTTTATAATTGAGGATTCTCAAATTTACTGAAGGCTCTTTGATGTACTCTTTGATTTTGGTTTCAAGTTCATTTTTAGCCTGAGTTCTTGTTAATCCGGCTAATTTAACTTTACCGATAACCGGAAAATCGATAAATCCTGAGGCATCTACCAGGTAGGTTTTGATGCCTTCCTGACTGTCATTAACCTGATAGTTTCCTTGAATTTGCGGTAAATTAAAAGGAATGGTCAAATCGGGTTGATCTGCCGCCACGATAACACTCAACATATCATCGCATTTAATAACCGGCTCATAACTCAAAGCCTGATTGATAGTAGCATCATTTTCAACATCTTGAAGATATACGATATCCTTTCGGGAAGCACATGAGCTCAAAAAAAGTAAGACAAAAAGGGCTATTAAATTGATATACTTGCTGCGATTCATATTAAAGTTTTAGGGGACAAAGTTAGTAATTTATCGGAATTACTTGAATTTAAGAATCTAATGTTTCAAAAACAGAATTCATACTCTTAAACTCGGGCACAATTTTTTTCATCAAAACCACCATTTCGTTGTTGTTTGGTTTCTTGGCAATTTCAGAAAGTTGAAGCACCAATTCACTAATTTCTTCATAATTATCAAAATTATCCTGACCAATCATAATCTTTTCATTGTGCGTTGGTAAGGTCTTTGACGTATCGTTGAGTAACTCTTCGTACAACTTTTCACCCGGTCTTAGTCCGATTATTTTAATCTTGATTTCATTATCGGGTGTAAAACCTGCCAATCTGATCATCTTTTTAGCCAAGTCAATAATCTTGACCGGTTTGCCCATATCAAAAATAAAGATTTCTCCACCGTTACCCATAGCTCCGGCTTCCAACACCAACTGACATGCTTCAGGTATCGTCATAAAATAACGAATAATTTCGGGATGTGTAATAGTTATCGGACCACCTTCCTGAATTTGCTTAGTAAACAAAGGTACTATTGACCCATTAGACCCTAACACATTACCGAATCTGGTGGTAATATACTTGGTGCATTTTTTTTGTGATTGAGACAGATGATAATTCAAAGATTGCACATACTTTTCAGCTATTCGCTTACTGGCTCCCATCACACTACTAGGATTAACCGCTTTGTCGGTAGAAATCAAAACGAACTTATCCACCTTGTACTTATGAGATAAGTCAGCCAAATTTTTAGTCCCGATTACGTTGGTATAAATAGCTTGCCCGGGATTTTCTTCCATCAACGGCACATGTTTATAGGCTGCCGCATGATATACAAAATCGGGTTTGTATTTCTCAAAAACACAAGTCATCGCCTCAAAATCCCTAACATCGGCAATAATGGTTCTGATTTTGACTTTTCCGTCAAACTCAGAAATTTCCAGTTTGAGATTGTGCAAAGGAGATTCTGCTTGGTCCAATATAATGATTTTATATGGATTGAAATTGATAATCTGCCTTACAATCTCACTTCCGATGGATCCCGCGCCTCCTGTGATGAGAACGGTTTTGCCATTAATCTGTGATGAAATAGCATTATTATCTAAAACAATGGGTTTGCGTTCCAACAAATCTTCAATGGCAAAATTTTTCAACTGATTGGAGATTTGTTTTTGATCTTCCCAATCTGTGATTAACGGCACCGTATACACTTTGAAATTGTACTCTAAACACTCTTCAACTATGGCCACGGTTTCTTCTTTTGACAAGCTTTTCTCGGCAATAATTAATGCCTCAGCACCCATGCTCCTCAAGATAACATGGATACTTTTGGATTGGTTGATGATGGGTAAATCCAAAATACTTTTGGAAGTTTTGACTTGTTTGAACTTGTCTATAAAAGCCACTAATTTAAATCGGGCCGGTTTTTCAGTTTTTAGGGCATTAGCCACTGAAATAGCATTGGCATCTGCACCATAAATAACCGCTTTAATTAATTGTTTTTGGTCATCTCCTTGCAAGTATTTTTCAAAGAAATTTTTGACCAAAATTCTGAATAAAAAAAGCAACAGGAAAGAAATCACATAGGTGATAAACAAACCGGTCGAAAGAAAAATTTTAGATTTGAAAAAGGCAAAAGAAATAAGATTAACGGAAAGCAACGTTACATAGGAGGAAGAAGTGGCTACCAATAACTTTACTCCGTCAATAAAGGTGGAATGTCTGATTATACCTGCATAAGTTCGATAAACCATAAAGAATAGCGCATTCACAAAAAGGATCAATCCACTTTGCAACAACTCACTGAATACGCCTATAAACGTAACTGATAAACTATGAATAATGATTTGCGTAATGCCGCAAGAGACACCAACTATAAATACATCTATCGCAAAAATTATCCAACGCGGTAGGTATCCTATGTTTTGGAACTTCTTATTGAAGATACTATTCTTTAATTCTTTAAATATTTGGTTACTCATTTTTGTATAGCATGAACCCTCAAAATTAAGATTATTTTAACAAATTCAGGGCTATAAAATTAAAAAAATCTATTAAAAACTTCTTTCAAACGGTTTTTGTCTTCAGCCGTTAAGTTGGAACCGGAAGGCAAACAAAGTCCGTTTTCGAACAATGTTTCACATACTTTTCCCCCGTAATACGGATACTTTTCAAAAACCGGTTGCAAATGCATCGGTTTCCACAACGGTCTGGATTCAATATTTTCTTTCTCCAAGGCCAAACGCAAATCTTCTCTGGTCTTTCCTGTTTTATCAGAATTTATGGTAATACAACTCAACCAATGATTGGAAAAATAATCAGAATTAGGCTCTTGAAACACCGTTACGCCTTCAATATCTTTAAAAATATCATGATAAAAAGCATTCATTTGACGGCGCAACTCAATGTGTTTATGCAACACCTCCATTTGCCCTCTTCCGATACCCGCTGAGATATTACTCAAGCGATAATTGTAGCCTACCTCTGAGTGTTGGTAATGCGGAGCGTTGTCTCGGGCTTGCGTAGCTAAAAAAACGGCTTTGTCTTTAACTGCTTTGGATGTGGCCACTAATGCTCCGCCTCCTGAAGTAGTAATGATTTTATTCCCGTTAAAGGAAAGCGCTGCAATGTCTCCGAAAGTACCACACATTTTGCCTTTATAATGACTGCCCAAAGCTTCTGCACTATCTTCTAAAATCGGAATATTGTATTTATCGGCCACTGCTCTTATTGCATCAGCTTTGAAAGGCATACCGTATAAATGGACCGGAATGATAGCTTTTGGTGTTTTGCCATTTGCTATTCTGTCTTTAATAGCTTCTTCCAAAGCCACCGGACACATGTTCCAAGTTTCCGGCTCGCTATCAATAAAAATAGGGATTGCTCCTTGGTATAAGATTGGATTGGCAGAAGCCGAAAAAGTAAAACTTTGACAAATGACTTCATCTCCGGTTTTTACTCCTAATAAAATCAATCCCAAATGTAAAGCGGCCGTTCCGGAACTTAAAGCAGCAACGTTAACCTTATCATCTTGTAGAAACTGCTCTAAATCGGTTTCAAATCCGGTTACATTTGGTCCTAAAGGCGCTACCCAATTGGTATCAAAAGCTTCTTGCACATACTTTTGCTCTGTACCACCCATATGAGGTGAAGACAACCATATTTTATTGCTCATAGTACTCTATTTTTGAAGGTATTTGAAGAAAATATTAGGGCTTTTGAATTTAACATACTCTTCTATCGTATTGATTTCCTTCATCTTGTCGTTGAAGATGGTGTATCCAACCGATTTAAAATACGGTATTAGCTTATCGGCATCCGCTTGAATTTCAATCATTAATGAAGGATGTCCTCTCTCAATTGTTTTTTGAAAACCTTGAATCACATTCCACTCAAAACCTTCCACATCTATTTTAACAAAATTCGGAAGTAACGTTTCATTTTCGAAAAAGCTGTCTAAGGTTATCACCGGGACTTTCACCACTTTTACATCTGCATCCTGCTCTGCCGAAAGCTCTCGACTTGTTTTAAATCCGTCAAAATCTTTGACAAAAGAATTGTTTTGACCGGATATTGGATCAATGTAAAAATCGAGCTCTCCGATAACATCTCCGGCGCCTTTTTGAACCAACTGTATGTTATTGCGCAACGAAGCTTTTACGTTTTGCACATTTTTAGTGAGATATTTTAAGTTGTCAAAACTCGGTTCAAAAACAACCACTTTTCCGTTTTCTCCAACCAAATGAGCATAAAGCGTTGAAAAATAACCTATATGCCCTCCTATTTCGAGAACAAATTCTCCTTTATTAATCCATTCTTTAAAAACGGCCACTGTTTCTTGTTCACGCTTTTTCCCGTGATACCAATACCCTTTATGGTTGTATGAATTCAATAAAAATGGTTCATTATTATAATGATGAGTAATACTTATATCTCTCGCCGTTATTTTAAGAAGTTTCAGGATAATTTTTCGTAACATGGATGAGTGGTTGTTAAATAAAGGTAAAAAGTTCTTTTAGTTCGGTAATAGTCCTTTGAGGCAAATATACAGTTTCTTTAGTAAAATCTTGTGGATGGATGTTTTTACCGTTGCTTAACAAACAAACGGAAACCCAACCCAATCGATTAGGCGTTACAAAATCTTTTGCTGTATTATCTCCAATATAATAATAGTCTTTAGTATCAAACTGATGAAAGATTTTATAGTTGTCTTCATTGGGCTTTTCACTGCCGAATTCCTCAGATATTACTATTAAATCAAACAACTCCTCAATACCTAATGCTTTAAGTTTATTTCTTTGCGTAAGGCTGTATCCATCGGTAATCAATCCTACGAAACAACCTTTTTCTTTAAATTTCCGCAACAGCTCCGACACTCCTTTATATTGGGTAAAATCGGGAAGATGGGTACGGTATTGTTGTTTGAGTTCATTGACCGAAAAACCATAAAGGTTTTCTATATTTTGAAAAACATTGTCTTTGTTTTGGTACCATAGCATCATTTGATCAAACAAAGTATCGCTGGTAGGATCAACCCTGAGAGCAATAGCTTTGAAAGCCGATTTCAAATAATCGATCTCCTTAACTAAAGTATCATCTAAATCAAAGACAACAGTAGCACTCATCATTACAAGGAATTCACATTATGTACCAAGACCTCATCATCATAACGCAACATCATCAGGTTTTGTTCCCAATCGTTAAAAAAAGGAATCTCGTCATCGGTGGTCAGATATTCTTGAATAAGCCACTGCGGGAAATTGGCTCCGGCCAAATAACTGAGCGGATAACCACCGCCAAATCTCGGATTGATTTCTATCCCATAAATGGATTGAGATTGTTGGTTCACAAAAACTTGTAAGGTAATACAACCTCTAAAACCGGGTATGCTATGCAATTTTTGAGTCAACTCTTCCATAAAAAAAGGCGCTTTGGTAATGGCTTTGTTGACTTCTCCGTCGCGAACTTCAATCCTTTGTCTTGGTACCACACATTTTAAGACTGAAGCTTTGTCGTAATACAAATCAATCGTAAACTCAGTATGTTCTTTATGATCTAAGTACTCTAAAAACATCAGCTTATCGTTGGAAAAATGATAATCTGTTAGTTGTTCCCGACTCATAATAACATAATTATCAACACTTCGGCTACCATCATAAGGCTTGATATAAAGCGGTAATTGGTAATCTGTCTTGGTATATTCTTTGGCATGATTGATACGGTAATCCTGAAAAAAACGATGCGTTAGCCGCTTATCTCGAAAGACTTGGACACAGTCGTAATCGGACACCAACAGCGTTATTCCGTGATTTGAAAAAAGAGCTCTTGACTGTGCCAAAACCAATAACTCGGTATCTATGGTAGGGATGACCAACTTTATCCCTTGTGTTAAACACAAATTCAATAACTCTTGGACATATTCTTTTTCGGTTACTCTTCGCATGGCAAAAGAAGCATCGGAAACCTGACAGGCTGCGGCATACTCCGGTTTAGCATCGGTGGTAAACACTTTTGCATCGGGGTATATTTTCTTCAATTCTTTTTGAAAAAAACGGACTAAGGATACTCTTCTTCCTGCTGAAGTAATTAAAATATTATTCATCAATTATAGCCATTAAATGGTTCCTTGGTATTTCCGTCTTCAGCATTGATGCCTTCACTTTTGATTACTTTTTGAACCGTTTTAATTAATATTTTACAATCTAAAACAAAGCTGATGTTATCTACATACCAAACATCAAGCTCAAATTTTTTATCCCACGAAATAGCATTCCTGCCATTCACTTGAGCCCAACCGGTAATTCCGGGGCGGACTTCGTGACGACGGTTTTGAAATTCATTGTACAAATGCAAATAATCGGTTAACAAAGGGCGAGGTCCGATTAAGCTCATATCGCCTTTGATTACATTGAGTAATTGCGGAATTTCATCTAACGATGTTTTTCGGACAAACTTTCCAATCTTGGTCAGCCTGACTTCATCGGGCAACAGTTTTCCGGCAGCATCTTTTCTGTCATTCATTGTTTTGAATTTGATAATACTGAAAACTTTTCCGTTTTTGCCGGGTCTGCGTTGAAAGAAAAAAGGTTTACCATCGTTAGCCATTGCTAAAAAAAAAGCAATGAGCAGAAATAGCGGAAACAAAACCGCAAATCCGATTAAAGCCGCCGTAAAATCGATTACTCTTTTAAAAAATGACTTATACATGTTGTTCCCATGTTTTATATTCTTCCAATAAGGCTTCCCATACCAGTTGTTGCTTGTATCGCGTTTCAATCATCTCTCGGGCATTTTTTTTCATGGTGGCTAAATCTTCCGGATGATTGATTAAATACTTCATAGTTTCAAAAATAGCATTTTCCTCTTTAACAGGAATGATAAGCCCGTTTTTACCGTTTACAATAATTTCGTTACATCCATTAATATTGGTAACTATACTTGGCAATTCAAGTGCTCCGGCTTGCATAACCACATTGGGAAAACCTTCTCGGTATGTAGGAAAAACCAGTGCCTGACTCAAACAAAAATAAGGTCTGACATCCGATTGAAAACCGGTTGAAATGATATTTGGATTAGAACTGATGAGTGTTAAGGTGTTCGGGTGCAACGGATCCAAATCGGTTTCGTAATCTCCTACCAATAATAACTTTAGGTTTTGGTGTTCCTGATGCAACTTGCTAAAGGCTTGAACCAACTCATTGATGCCTTTATCTTTGACTAATCTGCCAACAAAAACAAACACAAAATCTTCGGGTTCAATCCCTAATGTTTTTTGCAACTGTCTTAAAGTTCCTTCTGAAAAGTGCTTTCTCGAAAAATATTCGGTATCAATCCCGTTAGAACTACCGTTGGCAATAACCTTTAGTTTGTTTGGTTTGCAAAATCGGTTTTCTATAATAATCTCTTGCAACCCGATAGAATTCGGATATACTTTAGTAGCACAGGCATAAGTAAGCCTTTCAACCCAATTCAAAATTTTACGTTTTTTGCCTGATTCTTCGAGCAATGGCAATCCGGCAACGGTATGCAATCGGATTTTTACACCGGCTAACTTAGCGGCCAACATGCCAATGGTTCCGGCTTTTGGTGTGTGTGTATGAACAATAGCCGGTTTCGTTTTTCGAAAATAAAGATACAATCGAAAGAGCGCATTTAGGTCGGCTATAGGTGTGATTTTTCTCGTGAGATGAACATAAAATGTGGCCACATTTTCATTTTTGCCCAATCGTTCCAGATTCTCTTTTTCTGAAGAAACAGCAATAACCCGATAAAAATTACTCATATAGCACAACTGACCGGCTAGCAGTTTTTCCAATGAAATAGGTACAGTGGTAATTCGGACGAGTTCTTTTTTAGGCTCCATAGTAATTCACATACCATTTTTGAAAACAATACAAGGTCCACACCCTAAAGGTATTATCAATTTTACCACTCAAGTGGTTTTGTACCAATTGGGTAACAACAGTTGGGTTAAAAATGCCTTGCTTTATCAAAAACTCGGGCGCAGTATAGTGCAGTAGTTCATTTTTTAGCTGGCTTTTCAACCAATCCCCAACGGGTACACCGAAACCTTTTTTAGATTTATTCAGAAAATCTTTTGGAAAATAAGTTTTAAAGGCCTCTTTTAAAAGGTGCTTTTTATCCCAGCCGTTCAGAAGATAATCTTCGGGAAGTTGGTTGGTAAAATTCCAAATTTCTTTATTCAAAAAGGGCGCTCTGCATTCCAAGGAAGTCAGCATACTGGTTCTGTCTACTTTAACCAACATATCGCCTTCCAAACTTAAATGCAAGTCAATATTTCTGAAATCCGTGAGGGTTTTATTGTGATCACCTATTAATGACTTGTAATAGTGCAGCGGTTGTTGCACGTTGTAAGAGTGATTGAGTAATGATGGTATTTCTTCCTCCTGAAAACCTAAGGATATGATGTTATAATAAAAATCCCCTTGGTAATTGATGGCTTTCAGCAAACGATTGGCTTTGAATCTTTTGCCCCTGTTATCTTCTGAAGTTTTGAGCAAAACATCGGCCATTTTGAGAATACTTTTGTGAATAGCTTCGGGCATCAACGAAGTGTATCGGTGGTTTAATTTGCCCATATAATATTTGTTGTAGCCGCCAAAAACCTCATCTCCGCCGTCGCCGGTAAGGGCAACCGTTACATATTGCTTGGTTTTATTAGCTACTACATAAGAGGCCAAAGCGGAAGAATCGGCAAAAGGCTCGTCAAAGTTCAAAATAATTTCGCTGAGATTGGCTTTTAGGTCTTGCTCTCCAATCACAAATTCATGGTGGTTGCTGTTGATGAGCTTGGCCACAGCACGAGATTTCTCAGATTCATCAAAAGATTTTTTATCAAAACCGATAGAGAACGTCTCAATTTTTCGGTCGGATTGTTGCGCCAAACACAATGATACGATGGAAGAATCAACGCCGCCGGATAAAAAAGTACCTAACGGCACATCGGATATCGATCGGGAAGCCACACTTTCTTGAACCAAATCGTGCGTAACTTGAATCGCTTCATTTTTATTTGCAATTTGATATTGCTTCTTAGACTGCGGAATAGAAAACACTTTAGTTTCCATAGTATTACAATCAACAGTCATATAATGATTGGCCTCTAATTTCTTGATACTTTTAAAGATGGAGTAAGGCGCCGGAATGTAAGTAAGTTGCAAAAACAAGTTCAAAGCCGTAGAATCAATCTCCGGTTTTGATGGCAAAATTTCCAAAATCGATTTTAGCTCAGAAGCCCAGATAAGGGTATCCTGATTTTGAAAATAATACAGTGGCTTTTCGCCGAAAAAGTCTCTGGCTATGTATAATGTATTGGTGGTTTTGTCTAACAAACTAAAAGCAAACATTCCGTCTAACATAGAAAAGGCTGCTGTTCCGTAACAGTCGTATAAATTCACGACTACCTCTGTATCACAGCTCGTGTAAAAAGTATAGCCTTTGGTTATGAGCGTTTCACGCAGTGATTTAAAATTGTAAATTTCACCGTTAAAGACAATAACTTTAGACTTATCGGCAGTAAAAATAGGTTGCTTTCCCGAAGTAAGATCAATTATGGAAAGGCGTCTCATGGCCATACCCAATGTTGTCCCGTTAAAGTTTTCTGTATAAAACCCATCTTCATCAGGACCACGATGAATAATGGTATCATTCATTCGCTTGAGCCAATTATCCGACTCCTTGGTTGTTTTAGAGAGAAAACCATTAATTCCGCACATACTAACTTCTTTTTATCTCAGTTGATTGTATACTTTTTCGTAGGCCTGAACCATGTGTTTGATGTCATATATTTCGGCCCTGTCGTAACATTTGGCTGCCACCTCATCATAATATTGCTTGTTGGATGAAAGTTGGAGAATACTATCCGCTAAAGATTGATAATCGCCCACTTCAAACAATAATCCGGCTCCGGAAACCACGTCGGCTAAACCGGAAACATTAGATGCTAAAACCGGTTTGCGCAAAGCCATTCCTTCTACAGCCGCCCTGCCAAAACCTTCCCAATGACTTGACATCACAACAAATTCGGCCAAACCGATAATGGAACCTACTTGACTTTGAAGTCCCATAAAAAAAACACGGTCAGCTACTTTTAGTTCTTCGGCCAGTGCTTTACAAGTTTCCATTCGCTTGCCTTCTCCAACAAAAACCGCTATAAACTCTTGCGGCAATACAGTGAGAGCTTTGATCACCGTGTCTTGGTCTTTTTGGTCTCTGAATCCGGCGATTTGTACCAATGGTTTTTTATGTAAAAACAGTTTTTGTAAATCAGGGTTTACAATGGTCGCTTCGGCCCTAACCTTATTCAAATCGATACCGTTGTAAATGGTGGTCATGGTATGATTAAAGCCCAAATGAGTGGCTAAGTTGTGAGCCGCTGCATCGGATATGGTAATGATGGTTGAAAACTGTCTGTAAACGATTTTGTCTACCAATCGCAATAAAAAATTATGGCGTCTTCTATTGTGAGTATCATGTTCGGTAAACACCAATTTTACGGAACTGAATGAAAACATTTTAGCAAAAGCAACCCAATAAATAGCCGGAAATAAATGGGCATGAACTACATCATACTGACGGATAAACTTCATGAGTTTAAAAACCAGTATGGGATTATAGATATTGTTATTTTGGCCTAATGAAAAAACTTTTATACCTTTATTTTTAAGCTCTGATTGAAAGAAAGTTTCTTTACCGTTGAGCAAAAGCACATCCATGTCAAAACCATTTTGAATGTGCAAAGGAACATTCCCGGCTATGGAACGTTCGGCACCGCCGATGTCAAGGGAATTTATTACTCTGAGTATCTTCATGACAAAAGCGATTAAAGTTTATTGTTTTCCAACCAAGCCTGAAACATCATTACATCCCACAGCTGACCTTGCCAATTGCGTTTTCCGGATTGGAATTCCTCCCATTTTTTTGTGATAAAATCGGCGTCAAAAAATCCGCCTTCTTTTAGCTTTTTAGGATCTAATAACGCCGCTCCCCACTCTTTCAGTGGACCGCGCAACCAATCTTCGAGCGGTACTGCAAAGCCCATTTTAGGGCGTTCTATTAAATGTTTCGGTACATGTTTATAAAGCACTTGCCTTAAAATCCATTTATCGGTTCCGTTTTGAACTTTATAATTTACCGGTAAAGAAAGGGCAAATTGCACAACGCTATGATCTAACATTGGCACTCTGGTTTCCAAAGAATTAGCCATAGCTGCTCGGTCTACTTTGGCCAAGTTGTTATTAGGCAGATAAGTAATCAAATCGGTCGCCATCATTTCATCAAAAAAGTTATCCGACAGGATTTGGTTGGTATCAAACTTAGTCATTGGGCGTTCAACACCCGGCAACCAATGTTTTAAATCCGGATTGTGATTCATCAAACCTTTGTGATAAAACTCTTTTCGGTCGTTAGCTGTTAACATCGGCAACCCTTTGAAGAGTTTATCCGCAAAATTAACCGGCAGATTGATTTTATTTCTTTTCCCTTTTAGCGGCAGCAATAAAGTGTACCAAAAGTCATAAGGCAATGTATTAATTCCGGCATGAGCGGTCTTCCTTAAACCTTTGGGAATCTTATTGAGTTTGTTCCAGGTATTATTGGCCAATTGATAGCGAGAATAACCCCCAAATAATTCGTCCCCGGCATCTCCCGACAAACTTACCGTAACTTTTTGACGGGCAATCTTAGCCACCATAAAAGTGGGTATTTGAGACGCTTCTGAAAAAGGTTCCGAATAAATTGAACTCAAGAGCGGCACAATATCCAAGGCTTCTTTATCGGTTACATAGGTTTCGTGGTGTTGTGTTCCTAAGTGTTTGGCCACTTCTTTGGCATATTGGGCTTCGTTGTATTCAGGTTTATCAAATCCGATACAAAAAGTATCAATTTTGTGTGATGAAACAGCTTGCATTAAGGCTGCTATACAACTCGAATCTACCCCGCCCGACAAAAAAGCGCCGATGGGCACATCGGAAATGGTTTGCAGCTTAACCGCTTCACAAAGCAAATTTTCCAAGGTATTAACAGCTTCATCGGCACTACCTTGGTACAGCGGATTAACCGCACGATTGGTTAAGGATTCTACCGACCAATACTGTGAAATTATCGGTTGCTTGTGTCCGTAAGCTAATGTTAGTTTGGCTCCGGAAGGTAATTTATGAATACCGCTGTAGATTGAGAATGGTTCAGGTACAGAAGCATAAGACATGAACAAGGCCAAAGCTCCTTTATCAACGGTATTGGTAAATTGTGGGACTGCTTTGATAGCGCTGAGTTCGGAAGCAAATACAAAACTTTGTCCAACATAACCATAGTAAAGGGGTTTCTCTCCCATTCTGTCCCGAACGAGCGTTAGTGTTTTGTCTTTTTTGTCCCACAGGGCCACCGCAAACATTCCTTTACATTTTTGTATGGTAGCATCCAAACCCCAAGTTTCAAAACCATAGAGTAAAGTTTCTGTATCAGAAGTACCTCGCCAATTAATATTTTCGGTCTTTTCGAGTTCTTTTCTTATAGACAAATGATTGTATATTTCGCCATTAAAAACCATCATATATCGACCGGAAACAGACTCCATGGGCTGATGACCGGTTGGTGTTAAATCGATAATCGACAATCTGGCATGGCCAAAACCCAATCCGAAATCGGCATCAAACCAAGTTCCTTTGCTGTCTGGACCTCGGTGGTGCAATTTTTGAACCATGTTGTTCAATACATGATTAAAATCCCATTTTTCTGGAGTAATAAAACCGGCAATTCCGCACATAGGTTAGATGGAGTTAGCTTTTGGCAATGAGTTTGTTTTTTCTTTTGATGTAAAAATACAGCAATAGCCCCAAAGGAAAGAAAAGATAGGTTAAGATTGGGTATTTATTTTTGCCAAAATAGTTGAATTCTTTCAATTGCAAACTGTTAGCAATAAAATGAATGATGGCTTTAATTTTAACAATAGCGTAACCTGAGTACTTCATTTCGATTACTCTTGAATAGCGAAATCCTCTTGGATGTCTTCGATACTGTCTGAAAATATTGCGAGTAGAGCCATCTTCCATATATTCGACCAAGCACAAAATCTCATTCAAACAAAGCAATTCGTATTGTTTATCAATTTGAACATACAATGAGCCAAGAGGCACAAAACTCTCTCCCGGATAGATAGGATAGGGCGGAAAACTTTTAACTACCGCAGTGCGATAAACCAGTTTTTTGTCGCCGTTGATTTTGTATTTGTGATACAAATCCTCTAAAGTGGCGCTTTTTAAATCTTTGGGGAACCATGCACCTAATACCTTTCCGTCTAATGTAGCATCTAAGCCTACCAATCCGGCATAAGTATCGTTACCGTATTCGTCCCAATGGTTTAAAATCTTTTCGATAGCTTGGTCGGTAAAAAAGTCGTCCGAGTCCATACAAACGTTTAACTCGGTATCTATCATACTATATGCCGTGTTGTAACCGCCATGCATCCCCAAGTTATTTTGATACACATAGTGTATCATTATTTTGCGTTCATCAATCCAACTTTGAACTAATTCTCGAGTATTATCGGTTGAGCCATCGTCAACAACCAGCCAAATAAAATCCTGACAAGATTGGCGTAACAAACTATCATAAACTTGATGCAAACAATAGGCTCTGTTGTAAGTGGGCGTAAAAACAGTTATGCGTTTCATGATGATTAATTAGGCTGTAAATATCATTAATACGTAGGTGAACAAGAAATAAGCGAGAATTATTTTACCTATTATTTGGTGTTGTTCTTTGAAAAACATTCTTTTTAAAAACGGATAAATAATAACTACACCCAACAAAAACCAAGACAAGTAAGCAAAACGATTGGAGAAATTTGCTCTGATTACTAAAATCCAAAAAGCATTGGTCATCAAATACAAGTTGATGATATGCCGGTAAAACTCGTCTTCAAATTCTTTCTTGAAGATAAAATATAGCCCTGTAAAAACTCCGCTAATACTGTACAATAAGAAATCCCAACGAAATCCAATGGCACTGAACTCTTCCAAAATTTCTTCATCTTCTACGAAATAGCCCTGAATTTTATCGGCATCACCAAAACCCAAACTGAGGAAGAAGCTCTCCAACTGCTTTCCTAAAATCAGTGATAACGGAATACACAACAACCAAAACAGAAAGATGTACTTGGTGTTCTTATAAAATGAGGTAAAGATATACATTACCAATGGGATAAGCATAGATTGGTGCACACCCAAAGCCAAAACAAATAACGCTATTTTGACCGCCCGACTATTTCTGGTAATGGCCAACAAAAAGAAGGATGTGGCCAAACCATTTCTGATTCCGTTTGTTCCGTAAGCCCAAAAACTCAATGAGGCAATCAACATAAAAAAAGCGTAAAAGCTGTATTCTCCAAACAGCTTTTTGGAGGCATAATAAAGAGGAATTATGTAGAGTGCGGCGCAAATCAGGAAAAACACTTCAACAGGAAAAATCTTGGAACACGATTTCATTAAGAAGTAAAACAAAGGGTCGCCTTGGGTTTCCATAAACCCATAATTCTGAAAATCATCGTATAACTTGGCATAGGTTCCCATGTCGCCAAACTCATAACTTACCGGCCTAAAACCCATGTATAGCGTAACAAAAACCAGCAAAAAGACTTCATAAAAACTATGACTTTTTAAATTCACACTATCTGCCAGTTTGAATTGATAAGCACGTAAAAAGATAACCAATGTAAACAACAACATGATGTTCAAATACACAGTGGTGTAGTATTCTATTGGTATAAATTCAATCATAGGTAGCTTTATCTGTTTTTAAAGTCTTTTCTTAATGTTAAACTACTAACTATCGCAAGTTATCATTTTTTACCTTTTAGTGCATTACTAAAAGATTAATTATTCTGATTTAAATACGCAAGAGCCACTTTCTCAAGGTCGTATTTCTGTAACAAAGTTGTTCTGTTTGCTATTAAATTTTCAGCGTATTTTGTATCATACAAAACCCTTTCCAATGCTTCGGCAAAAACTTGTTCCTCTTGGGTAGAATGATTGTTTTCCGGTAGCGCAATTTTATTATCGAAGAAAGTAGGTGTTATGATACCCGACTCAGTAATGACTAAATCTCCATCTTTTTCCAACAATGAATTGCTCATCAATTCCGGAAGTCCGGCGGTACAATTTGAAGACACCACCGGTATGCCGCATGCTATTGCCTCAACTATTACGTTGGGAGTGCCTTCATATTTTGAGGAAAGGGCTAAAACTGAAGCCTGCTTTAAGTATTGATACGGATTGGCCTTTCGTCCTAAAAAAAACACCTTTTCATTGAGGCCTAATTGACCAACCAATTGGTTCATATATTCGAGTACATCCGGTGCACCATCACCAACAAAAACCAAATTACAATCGGCATTTTTCAACAAACTAAATGCTTTTAGCAAATGCCATGGCGATTTTACAGAGGTTAAGCGTCCTAAAAAAAGTATTGTTTTCTTTTGGAAAATTTTCTTCTCTTCTTCAGTTTCCAAAGGAATTTCTGCCATCTTTTCAATTTCGGCTATATGGTGCGGGTTGTAAATTACTTTCAGTTTTTCTGGAAAAGCAAAACCACAGTTTTGAAGTAAATCTTCTTTTATCGCTTTACTGATACAAACGACCTTATCTAAAAAGTAATAAGAAGTTTTATAACTCAGTTTTGACAATCGATTTAAAAAAGTATTATCGGTAAACTCCTTGCTCTTTGTTGAATGTATGCTTACAATTTTATATTCTTTGGTAAAAGTTAAAGAGCTGAAAATATTAGACATATCGCCAAAACCCAGAGAATAATTAAACCTGTTTTTTTGGATAATTTGACGAAGCTTCCAGGGTGCTTTTACATAAAAAAACAAGCGTTCCAATCGTCCCATACCGCTAAAATCAATATTCGAAAGCGAGTATTCGTCTTCACCAAAATTGACTATATCAGTTGGCAACTTGATAATTTTTAAAACCTTAACCTCGTAACCTTTGGATTTATAGAAATTGTAAAAATTGAGCGCTAATCTCTCAATACCACCTACACCACCATATGGAATAATCAACAAAATCCGCATTAGTTAGAAAGAGATTTAAATAGTTCGTCCCATTGTTTAACTATATTTTCCGGCAGGTAGCGTTGGGCATTTTGCTTGGCTGCCAAGCCCATTTGCTTACGCATGGTTTCGTATTCTATAAGATGGGTTAATCCTTCGACAAAAGCAGTATTATTGCCATTTTGAATCAGCAAACCATCTTGGCCTTGGGTGATAATATCACTTGGTCCACTAGGACAATCAAAAGCGATACACGGGACACCACACGCCATGGCTTCAATTAACACCATTCCGAAACCTTCGGAGCGAGAAGGTAAAATTAACAAAGAGGATTCCAAATATTTTGCTTCAATATTTTTTACCGCATCGTGAAAATACATTTGGGTTACTCCCAATTGCTTGGCTTCCTCTTCAAAACGATTCTGACTGTCTCTTTTACCATAACAATGCAATTCCCAATCGGGATGAGACTTACACACTTGATGCCAAATCTTAATCGCGCTGTCATAGCCCTTTACCAAAGATTGTGAACCCACCAAAATAACTTTTTTTGTGGCTAAAGTGGCCGAACTTTCGGGGTAAAATGTGAGCGGATTGGGAATAACAATTACATTATTCGATTTCCATTCGTTAATATTGGATGGGGTTAGCACCACAAATTTGTTGAAATCGGAGGCTAAAGAGCGCATCAGTCCTTTCATTAATCTACCATAAAAACGATTACCGGTATTGATGGCCAACGAGGCATGTCTTTCATAGATTATGGGTCTATTCTTTCCTAACAATTTCGGTAGAAAAAAGCCTTTTAAACCGTCATCACAAACCAAAACAATATCAGGGTTAAGCTGCCCAACACTTTTTTTTATTTGGGAAACATAGTCTATTAAAAAAAAGATTCCTTTTCGAGTAGCGTTGATTGTATGGAAAGTAATTTCAGGATGGAAGTTGTAAAAAGGATTCAAATGGCCATTATTGAGTACGATAATATGAACTTCATAACCGTAATCTTCTACCAATCGGGAAGTTTTGATAGACAGCACTCGTTCGAGACCGCCCGAGCCGTTAATTCCGTTGGTAATGTATAATAGCTTCATTAGGGTTGGTTAATAAAGGCGCGGCACTTTTCTTTTAAAGGTTCCGCCAATGCATGATGCTTGCCTAAATTTTTAACGATAGTATCTTTGGTAATCTTTCCTTCAAGAGGGAAATTAGCCGTAAACGCTCCGGTTTTAGCATTGATATCAATTCGGTTGAACAACTCTAAAATGCCATCAAAACGACAGGAATCTACAAAACTGTCAAATCCATTCACAAAAATCACCGGAGTTCCCATCGCCAAACAAGGTAAAGCACAATGAATACGAGAAGTAATGACTAATTTGGCCTTAGCGTACTTGTGCAATAAATCTTCCGCCATGGCAAACTTTTGCTCATCATTATAAGTATTGGCCGGTGGTTCTTGGTTGATATAGATGGCCGACTTTAATAAATCGGGACTGATAAAATGCTTCAGATGCTTTTTCTTTTTACCGAGTTGGAACAGCTTTCCGTTCAAAATGCTCTTCACAAACCACTTCCAATCCATCGTTACTTTTTCCCAACGAGGATAACTGTACAAAGGATCTACAATGTATATGTCTTCACCTCGTTCCGAATCATCTGCCTTATAAGTATCCAATGTTAAGGTCAAACAACCTGAAAAATAAGCCTCTATCCCTTTGGATTTTAGCAAATCGGCGGTGAACTGATCACGACAACCAATAGGCTCGTGTTTTTTTAAGTAAGCAATTCCTTTGTCATTTAACATTCCGGGAGCAGCGGTATTGTTAACGTGGAAAGAAACAAACAAAGGTTCTATATCTTCAGAAGGCACCCAATTGTTGTAATTGTGTGTAAACCATCCATTCATGATAACTTTCATTTTTTCTCCGTGATAATCGGCCAAACGTTCACGATTGATATAAGTATCTACGCGAGGCATAAACTGCTTGGCGGCTAAACTTTGAATGTTGTCGCCAACGTTGAAAAAAATTTTGTTCTCATCGTATGAAAATATACCGTACTTCATGTTGATTGCTTTATATTTTTTGTCTTAGCTTGAGGTAAAAGTTGAATAGTTTGGGGAATTTATTGATAATCACAAACTTCCATTCCCTGCTTTTTTGCAACTTGTGTTGATTCTTATTAACAATACCATCTATATCAAGATTGGCAAAAGTACTGAATTTAGTCATCTCAACCGACTCTTCTTTGAGGATAAAAGGCTTTTGAATTTGTTTTGCCTTGTCTTGCAAACACTGCCACTCGTATTTAACGCCTACAGTCATCATCGAATCTTTATCGAAGTTCTTTAAAATCAGTTCATAAAAATCGGATGGAACAACAAAACCATAGTCATTTGGGTTAGCGCCTTCTAAAATAAAACCTAACATAGTGCGTTGGCATTTGGTACAGCGACTGCAATTGTAACCTGTTCGCCACTCAGAGTAGCATACTCTTAGCTTAACTTGGTGACCGGTTTTTTGGGCAAAAGCTACTATGTTTTCGATTTTCTGTGTTCTTCTGAGGTGAAAACCATCGTGTATCACTTTTTGATTGGCCCATCTTACTTTTTCATCAGTTTCTGAGGTAGAACCCCAACCGAAATTTACTTCAATCGTATTGGAAGAAGCAATCATGGTAGTAGTGATACCATAAAGCGCACTTAAAGGTGCAATCAAACTAAGCAAAGCCATACCATGTTGGATTTTTCCCCACCAACCAACACCAACCAACAAATCTACTTCGTAAGTGTAAAAGGTTCTTAAATTGGATTCCACATAGCAAAGACGGTCTTTATTGATAATGGCTTCTTCCTGATTGAATCTTTTAAAATCATTCCATCTTTTCTGATCTTCTACCTCAATATCAGCTCCAAGTACGGAAATGAGATACGGGTTTTTATCCAAATTTCTGGTAAGCGATTCAAAGGCATCCAAACCACCGCTGAACAGCAGGGCAAAATCCTCTTTTGGCAGTACATTAGCAACCGTTTTGCCTACATGCAATTTAGTATCGGCTTTTATTTGCGGAAAATGTATGGCAAATTCCTGCTTTAAACTTTGCAAGGAATGGTAAAAAGTTTCGTCCAACTCCTTGACATGCACATCAAACCCTACAAACCAGGCAATGGGCATAATGTTGGCTAAAAACGGAATTACATTGATGCTTTCAGGCAGAGAAGAAATGTCTTCGTGGTATTCGACATAATAGGTTTCTTTCTTACTGAAATATTTTGCTAAAGACTTATCGTAAGCGTACTGATAAGTCATTCTTCTTCCATCATTGGAGTAAACTATATTATCTAATGTCAGCATTTAACCTTAACGAGTTAAAAATTTAGGAAGCATACTTTTTATCGTATCTCTTTCCGTTTGATTCATACCAAAAGTAAACATGAGAAACGAAAATTGCACTACATAGACTGAAATTTTTACCATTAAATTCAGCCAATCTGATCCGGGCAGGAAATTTAAAACAAAACCTAAACCAACCGTGAGCAGGAAAGTGAGAAAGATTTTACGGAATAATTCTTTGAAAAAAAGTGAGATATTTAGCTTTAAAACCTTGTGGTAATAGATATTCATGATAAACTGACTGATAATCCAGCCTAAAGTGGTGCCCGAAATCAAACCAAAAACACCCCATTTTTCTATCAAAAAATAGCCTAATATGGTTCCTAAAACTATCAAAGTAATATAGGTAGTAGCTTTAAACGCAAAAGTACTTTTGGCTTCCAGTATAGAATTGGCAAAAGATTGTACCAATGGCAAAGTGTAAGACACCATGATAATCAAGGCGATCAGCCAAGAATTTTGATAAGTCTTCCCTACCCAAAGTTGAATAAACTGTTGCCCGTAAAGCAAAAAACCACCGAGTATCATTAAAAGAGTAATGAGTGAGAAACGACCGATGCGAATCATCATTGCAGTTAATTCCGCACCCGTAGCGTCAAGGGCTGTCATTTGGGTTGCTCGTGGTAAAAAAACGCTGGATATAGCCGTTGAAAAAGTACCGTAATAAGTGCCTAACATTATCCCTACTCCATAAATAGCCACAGCCGTAGTTCCGGAAACTATACCCAATATTACCTGACCTGATTGCCATTGGAATTGCCCCATAATGGCAAAAACAAATATCCAGAAGGAATAATTAAATATTTCTCGAACCAAAGCCAGTTCAACTTTATGCAACTTAAAGCTAACCCGCAACTTTTGAAAAACGTAAAAAGCATTGATGCCTATGACTAATAAATTAATAATGGTATCTAAAATAACCACAGACACAGCATCACCACCCCATATTAGAATTGCTACCAGAAGTAATGAGCGCACCAGGTATTTCACTATATTCAAAACTCTGGGAAATACAAAATGCTCGTAGGCATTAGCTATAGCGGCAAATGCGCCACCCGGTAGCGTGATGGTGAGATTGAAAATAAGAATCCCAAACATGATTTTGGCTTTGTCGAGCTCCTCGGGTGTTAGCTTTGTAAAAACTGTTTCCAAATGATAATACAAAAATACCCCGACAGCTAAAATTAAGGTTGCAATGACCGTGTAAATCAGCATCGTGGTTGCCAAAAAATTCTCTTCCCCTTTACGGTCTTCGAGGGCGCGATATTTAGCAACGAAACGTACGATTGCATTGTTGAGACCAAAATCCAATATACTGATATAGCCGATTAATGAGCCGATTAGAGTGTACAAACCGTACTCCGAATCGCCTAACTTTTGAATCATAAAAGGAGTTAATACTAATCCTATTCCATTGGTTAAGATGATGGTGACATAGGATAAAATAGCTCCTTTTTTGAGTTGACTCATACTTGGTGTATTTTATGAATACTGCTTTTCGTAGTAGCTTTGGTAGGCCCCCGAAGTGACATTTTTAAGCCAGTCTTCATTAGCCAAATACCAATCTATGGTTTGGGATAAACCTTCTTCAAAAGTAACTGATGGTTTCCAACCCAATTCGCTATTGATTTTTGTGGCGTCTATGGCATAACGCAAGTCGTGACCCGGACGATCTTTTACATAAGTAATCAATTGAGCCGATGTTCCCGGAGTTCTGCCTAATTTTTCATCCATTTTTTGACACAACAACTTTACCAGGTCGATATTTTGCCATTCGTTAAAACCTCCGATATTGTAGGTTTCGTGGTTTTTTCCTTGGTGGAAAACCAAATCAATGGCAATCGCATGATCTTTTACAAAAAGCCAATCACGGGTATATTTTCCGTCACCGTAAACCGGTAAAGGTTTGTTGGTCATGATGTTGTTAATGAAAAGCGGGATTAATTTTTCAGGAAAATGATTGGGACCGTAATTGTTAGAACAATTGGTTATCACATAAGGCAAACCATAAGTTTCTCCGTAAGCACGAACAAAATGATCGGAGCTGGCTTTTGACGCCGAATAGGGAGAATTAGGAGCATAAGGAGACATTTCCGTGAACAAACCGGTCGCACCTAAAGTTCCGTAAACCTCATCGGTACTGATGTGGTAAAAACGCTTGCCTTGTGTATTGTCTTTCCAAATGGTTTTGGCCGCGTTGAGTAAGTTCATGGTACCATAAACATTGGTTTTTACAAAAGCCAACGGATCAGTAATAGAACGATCAACATGTGATTCTGCAGCCAAGTGAATCACACCATCAAATTGGTATTCTTGGAATAATTGGTTGATGAAATCTGCATCAACAATATCGCCTTTGATAAAAGTATAATTATCGCATTTCTCAATGTCGGTAATATTCTCAAGATTACCGGCATACGTTAAAGCGTCTAAATTGTAAATATGATAGTCTGGGTAGTTCAGTACAAATCTTCTCACTACATGAGATCCGATAAATCCTGCGCCACCTGTAATTAAAATCTTTTTCATTTTAATAAAATTAAAAGGGTATTTTGAGCATATGCTTATGGTTTTCCGGTAGAAAACCTTGATTCATTAAAAGCTTAAACTTTGAAAAAAGGAAAGCTCATTTTAATATTAGAGACGCGCATCCGCATTCTCTTTTAAAACACCTTTTACGTCGAATATAACGCCGTTGGTATTTTTTAATTTAGAAAAGTTGATTTCGGTAAACTCTTTGTGCGCTACACCCAACACTATAGCATCAAAAGTACTGTTGGGCAAGTTGTTAATGGTAGTTAAGCCATATTCGTGTTTTACTTCTTCTGGTTTTGCCCAAGGATCAAAAATGGTAACTTCGATACCATAATCTTCTAAAGCATGTACAACATCAACTATTTTGGTATTGCGAACATCCGGACAGTTTTCTTTGAAAGTTATACCCATCATCAGTAACTTGGCTTTATTGATGGTGATTCCTTTTTTAATCATTAACTTCACTACTTGAGAAGCCACATATTCACCCATACTGTCATTTAACCTTCTACCGGCCAAAATAATCTCCGGATGATACCCTTTTTCTTGTGCTTTTTGGGCTAAATAATAAGGATCAACCCCAATACAATGTCCACCTACTAAGCCCGGTTTGAAAGGCAAAAAGTTCCACTTGGTTCCGGCGGCTTCTAACACGGCGTGGGTATCAATTTCCAGTAAATTAAAAATTTTAGCCAGCTCGTTAACAAAGGCAATATTGATGTCACGCTGTGAATTTTCTATTACTTTAGCGGCTTCGGCAACTTTAATCGAAGGCGCCAAATGTGTTCCGGCCGTGATTACGGATTGGTACAACTCATTAACTCTTTGACCGATTTCCGGTGTTGACCCCGATGTAACTTTCAAAATCTTTTCAACGGTATGCTCTTTATCGCCCGGATTGATTCGCTCCGGTGAATAGCCGGCAAAAAAGTCGGTGTTGAATTGCAAACCGCTTACTCTTTCTAACACCGGAATACATTCTTCCTCTGTTACTCCGGGATAAACGGTAGATTCATAAATAACAATATCCCCTTTTTTCAAGACTTTCCCAACGGTTTCACTCGACTTGTATAAAGGTGTCAAATCAGGTCTGTTATTTTTGTCTACCGGAGTGGGTACCGTTACTATATAGACATTACAACTTTTGATATCGTCAATAGCACAGCTGCAGAAAAGGCCTTTTGAATCGGTAGGCTGAGACACCAGAACTTGTTTTAGCAAGTCTTCACTAACTTCCAAAGTAGCATCAACCCCCGAATTCAATTCGTTGATTCGATTTTGATTGATGTCAAATCCTATGACCGGATACTTGGTAGCAAACAATCTGGCTAATGGTAGTCCTACATATCCTAATCCTATTACTGCAATTTTGGTATTCATGAAAAAATATTAACTGATTTAACTCTTTTTAGTTGGCCACAAAGATACTTATTTAATTAAGAACCAATAGATTGATAAACAAACCCTATGGTTCTCATTTTTTCGGCGTCTAACAAATTTCTGCCGTCAAATACGAATGCCGGTTTTAACATGCTGTCATAAATTTTTTGCCAATCGTATTCTTTAAATTCATCCCACTCGGTTAGAATAGCAATGGCATGAGCATCTGCACACGCTTCATACGGGTTTTTAAAAGTTGCAATACTGTTGGCATTTTCTTCCGGTTGGCGGGTGTCCAAATAATTCAAATCTGATAATACCTGTTTTTGCTCAACCTTAGGATCGTAAAGGGCAATTTTGGCTTGCTCATTGATTAGGTCGTCTGCTACATAAATCGCAGCTGACTCACGGGTATCATTAGTGTCTTTTTTGAAAGCCCAGCCTAAGAAAGTAATTTTTTTACCCGAAACGGTATTGTAAAGGGTTTGCACTATGTTTTTTGAAAAACGTCTCTTTTGGTGGTCATTCATAATGATGACTTGTTCCCAATAATCGGCCACTTCATTCAAACCGAAAGCTTTTGAAATGTAAACCAAGTTCAAAATATCTTTTTGGAAACAAGAACCTCCGAAACCAACAGAAGCTTTAAGAAATTTAGAACCGATACGACTGTCCATTCCGATGGCTTTGGCAACTTCGTTTACGTTAGCCTCTGTTTTTTCACACAGCTCAGAAATGGCATTAATAGATGAAACTCGTTGCGCCAAAAAAGCATTAGCCGTTAATTTTGATAATTCGGAAGACCAAACATTGGTTTTCAAAATTCTTTCACGAGGTACCCAATTTGCATAAACCTCTACCAAAGCTTCAATTGCTTTCTGGCCATCAGTTGTAGTTTCTCCACCAATCAAAACCCTGTCAGGATTTAACAAATCTTGTACTGCTGTTCCTTCGGCCAAGAATTCAGGATTAGAGAGAATTTGAAATTTAACACCATTACCGGTATTGTCTAATATACTTTTTAAGGCTTCGGCCGTTCTAACCGGCAAAGTAGACTTTTCTACGATAATTTTATCGTTTTTAGCCACTTTTGCAATTTGACGAGCACACAATTCAATGTGTTTTAAATCGGCGGCCATTCCCTTTCCGGTACCGTAAGTTTTGGTGGGTGTATTTACCGAAATGAAAATTAATTCTGCTTCGTCTATTGCCTTATCAACGTTGGTTGAAAAGAAAAGGTTTCGGCCTCTTGCCTTTTCTACTATCTCATTCAATCCCGGTTCATAAATCGGAATATTATTGATATCTGTATCATTCCAAGCCGCAATTCTCGCTTCATTTAAATCTACCACAGTTACTTTGATATGTGGGCATTTCTCGGCTATAACTGCCATAGTCGGACCTCCTACGTATCCGGCTCCAATACAACAAATATTAGTTATCTTCATTCTAAAGTGTAATTTATTCTTTTTTTAAATTTTTCCAATACCAAGCAACTGCAGCTTTTAAGCCTTGTTGAAAAGAAAATTCGGGATGGTAATTCAATAATTTTCGGGCTTTGTCAATACTGGCCAATGAATGAGGAATGTCCCCTATTCTGTTGGGGCCGTGAACTACGGCTACGTCTGCAATAGCCGCGTCGAATTCAGACAAATATAATTTTAAATAATGCACCATATCATTCAACGTAGTTCTGTCGCCAAAAGCAGTATTGTAAACCGTATTCAAAGCTTCAGGATTCTTTGTGGTCATGGCCAATTCATTCATTTGAATCACATTATCAATATAAGTGAAATCTCTGGAGTAATTGCCGTCACCATTAATTATAGGGCTTTCGTGCTTTACCAATTGCATCACAAACTTCGGAATAACTGCTGCATAAGCACCGTTAGGATCTTGTCTTCTTCCGAAAACATTAAAATAACGCAAGCCAATAGTTTCTAAACCATAGGTTTTGGCAAAAATATCGGCGTATAACTCGTTTACATATTTGGTAATCGCATAAGGTGATAGCGGTTTTCCGATTTTATCTTCCACTTTAGGAAGGCTTTCCGAGTCGCCATAGGTGGAAGAACTGGCAGCATAAACAAAACGTTTGATTCCGGCATCTCTTGAAGCAACTAACATATTTAAAAAGCCGCTGACATTGACATCATTGCTTGTAATAGGATCGTTAATCGAACGTGGAACAGAACCCAAAGCCGCTTGATGTAAAACATAATCAACCGCTGTAACCGCATTTCTGCAGGTATCTAAATCTCTTATATCTCCTTCGATTAAAGTAAAATTTTCATTACTTAAAAAGGGCTCAATATTGTAGCGGTGTCCGGTAGCAAAATTATCCAAGCAAGTCACACGGTATCCTTTTTGCAAAAAGTACTCGCAAAGGTTAGACCCGATAAAACCGGCACCTCCGGTAATCAAAACCGATTTAGATACTGCGCTCATGCTTTATTTCTTGAATAATTTATATCTCATTTTGGCCCAAAAGCCTCTTGGCTCGTCATCTTCATGGTAACCGTTGGAATAGCCATAGCCATAACCATAGCCATAACCATAGCCGTAACCGTAACCCGTTCCGTACTTGGCTTTATTTTCGTAACCGTTGAATACTATACTGATATTGTTTAATTCACCTCGTTTGGTTCGGTTGTTTAGCAGCGTTAACATTTCCTTTTTGGTGAAATTTTGTCTGACAATGTATAAGGTAACATCACTGTATTGTGCTAATTCCAAGGCATCAGACACCAGACCTACCGGCGGTGTATCCAAAACAATGTAATCATAAGTTTTTTTCAAAGTTTCAATCATTTCTTTCATGCTTTCACCCAAAATCAACTCAGAAGGATTTGGAGGAATAGGTCCTGAAGTTATCACATCCAAATGAGGAATGTGTGTGCTTTGAATCACTTCCTCTAATGATTTTTGTCCGATTAAATAATTTACAGCACCAATATCATTTCGAATATTAAAGTCGTCGAAGATTTTGGGTTTGCGTAAATCAAGTCCCAAAATGATTGTCTTCTTTTCACTCAAAGCAAAAACAGTGGCAATATTAATAGAACAGAACGTTTTACCTTCACCGCTGACCGAGGATGTCAACATTAAAGTTTTAGCGCCTTCAGAACTTTGCTTTTTGTATAAAAATTGGAGTGAAGAACGAATCGCCCGGAATGACTCAGACAAAGCCGACTTCGGTCGTTCAAAAACAGACAAATTAGATTCTGTGTGTTTCACACCTACAATTCCGATGATTGGAATTTGAGTGATAGCTGAAATATCATCAATATTTTGAATAGAATTACTGATAAAGAAGATGAAGAACACTATGACCAAAGGAATAAACAAACCTATAAAGAAGGCTAACACATAGTTAACCGCTGTTTTTGGCCCTAACAATCCGCCACCTACATCTTTGGCCGGATCAATAAATTGAATATCGGATAAGTTGGCCGCTTTTACAATAGACGCTTCACTTCTTTTTTGCAAATAGGTATTGTAAATGTTATTACTCAAATCGTATTTGCGGGAAATGTTCAAATACGCCTGATTGGTTTCAGGTAGCTTTTTGACCTCGCTTTCTAACTGACTGAGTTTTGTATCCACTTGTCGCAAGTCGTACTGTAAAGCATTTTTAAGTGAATTGGCATTCTCGAGCAATACTTTCTTAACCGATTGGATTTCGTTATCAATACGCTCATAAAAAATATTGCCTTTGGCAGAATAAACCATGTTAGATCTTTCGATAGACAAGGCAATCAACTTAGCCACGTTGTTAACAATATTAGGCTCTTCTATACCTGCTACGGTTGGCGCCGGTAACTTGGAAAAATCAACACTGCCGTTTAGATACGATTTTAACGAATTTAAATAGGCCAATTTGCGTTCTACTTCTTGCTTCTTAATATCATTTTCCGTTAACAGCTGTTTGAAGTTAGCGCCTTTATCTTCAATGTCTAAGATATTGTTGTTTCGACTGAAATCTTTGAGGTCTTCCCCGGAATCTTTAAGTTCACCTTCCATTCTTTGTAAGGTTTCGTCAATGAAAGCAATCGTATTGTCGGCAAACTTGTTTTTTTGTTCTAATTGTCTTTCAATCAATTTCAAAACCGTAGCATTGAGGTAATCAACCATTCGCTCTTTGTTGGTGCCTTGCATACCCAAACGAATAATAGAACCGGCTCTAACGTCGATTTCTACTTCTAACCCTTTGTAGGTTGTTACTGTTTCGTCAAAAGAATTGAAACGGATTAGGATTTCTTTCCCGATAAAATCGGCAGGAGCTTTTGTGAGTTCTAATTTCCAATTCAAAAAAGGCAAATTCACTTGTTGCCCAACACGGTATTTCTTCACTATCTCTGTTTCAAAAACAGGAATATTGGTAACAGAGTTATCCGAATACTTGATTACATTGGTAGTATTAGAAGGAATTGAAACCGCAATTTGGTACGTATCGGCAGAGGTAAGTTTTACTTTGATAAACTGCTCATGCAATTGCCCTTTAGTTTTATCAACTGTAATTTTAAACGGAACCTGACCGTAAACATCTTTAAGATAATAGTCGGTTTTGATCAAATAATCGGTATAAAACTGTAATTCATCAACTACCAATTCATTGTGAGATCTGGACTTTAAAGTGGTGGAAATCATTTGCACTTTGTCTGAAGTTCCGCCCCAATTGAAAACCAAACTCGTATTAGAGGTAAAAAAAGGGTTATTCTCTTCCTTAACCGCTATGGTAGTACCTATCCCGAAAATTTTCTGCTTTCTAACATTAACCTGATGTGCAATGGAAAAAGTTACAATCAACGATACTAAAAACCACTTCCAATAACTGACAATCTTGATTAAAAAACTCTTAAAATCAAAGCTATTTTGTTTTTCGAAAAAAGAAAAATCTTTTATGTCCAGCATGAATAAAGAATTTAGTTTTTAAGTAATAAGAAAGTCGTTGTGGCCAAAGACAATATAGTAATCACTGTGGATAATGATTCGATACCTGTTTTACCGGTTCCCCAAGTTTTTTGTTTCACCGGATTAACCAATATATAATCATTAGGTTGCAAGTTAAAAGCCGGAGAGTTAAAAGCGTTCGAATCGGTTAAATCTACCGAAAAAGTTTCATTCCCTGTGGCATTTCTCCTTATCACTTTCACATTTTTTCTGTCGCCGGTTATGGTAATATCTCCTGCATTAGCAACAGCTTCCATTAAATTCACTCGGTCTTGATAAAGCACTTTAGTACCCGGAGTATTAACTTCACCGTTGATGGTATATCGAAATCCGGCCAACTTTACTACGGCAAAAACACCGGCTTCTTTGTTAAAATATTCCTTTAGTAATCGGCTTTCAATGATATTGGTTACTTCTTCTAAAGTTCTTCCTAAAACATTCAACTCCCCTAAAATAGGCAATCTTATGTTCCCGTGATCATCCACAGAGTAACCGTTAAAATAGTTGCTCAATTCATTTCCTCCGGTAGCAGATTGGGTTTGGGCAGTTACGTTGAAAATCTCGACCAATTCGGGGTCAATGGCCTTGATTTTAATGTTTAAGATATCGTTGATTTGTAATCTGTAGGGTTTTAGCGTAACCGATTCAACAGGCTGACTTGAAGTACTTTTGCTGTTTTCCTGCAGATAAATCAAGTCTTTGGAAGGGATACAAGAAGTAAAAAATAAACTGAATAGTAAGAGAATATATAGGGTGATTCTGTTCATTACTTATTAAAAAAAATTGCAAACAAAGATAGTTTTTCAATTCTAATTACAAAAATGTAGCCTATTTTATTTTACTATATATTTTTTAAAGAATTTTCAAACGGAATCCTGTTTAAAATGCTGCGTCCCAAAGTCACTTCATCGGCATATTCTAACTCATCTCCAACGGCAATTCCACGGGCTATGGTTGAGATTTTAACTTCAAAATCTTTGATTTGTTTGAAGATATAAAAATTTGTGGTATCGCCTTCCATTGTTGAGCTTAAAGCAAAGATTAATTCCTCGGTTTGGCCCGACTTGACTTTTTCAACCAAAGAATTGATATTTAACTGACCGGGACCAATACCGTCTATAGGCGAAATTTTGCCCCCCAAAACATGGTAAATTCCTTTGAACTGGTTGGTGTTTTCGATGGCCATAACATCGCGAACATCTTCGACCACACAAATAATTTTATGGTTTCTTGCCGCATTATTGCAAATCTCACAAACGGTAACATCAGAAATATTGTGGCATGAGTTACAAAACTTAATTTCCTCACGCATGGCCGTTAAAGCCTGCGTTAAAAATTGTGTTTGTTCTGCCGGCTGTTTCAACAAATGTAAAACCAATCGCAGGGCTGTTCGCTTCCCTATTCCGGGCAATTGTGCCATTTCGTTGACCGCTCTTTCCAAAAGTTTTGAAGAAAATTCCATGAGGCAAAAGTAGTTAATTTGAAAATCATTCAATTTGAAAATTTGAAAATTAATGCATTACCCATCTTAAAACTTTCACTTCTTCAAATCTTAAAATCGATACATTAATTTTGTATTTTGGCTCACTGTAAAAACAAACCCATGACGCCAACCACTATTTTAATCATCATCATTATTTACTTCGGATTACTGATATTGATTTCCAATATTGTCAGTAAAAAAGGTACCGATAACGACACTTTTTTCAAAGCCAATAAAAATTCCAAATGGTATTTGGTAGCTTTCGGAATGATTGGAACGGCGCTATCCGGCGTAACGTTTATCTCGGTTCCGGGCGAAGTAGGCAATCCCGATTTACAGTTCAAATACTTTCAGTTTGTATTGGGAAATGCCATAGGGTTTTTAATTATTGCTAAGGTATTGTTGCCCTTGTATTACCGCATGAATCTCACTTCTATTTACGGTTATATCGAGCAACGCTTAGGCACTGTAAGTTACAAAACCGCTGCTTCAATCTTTTTAATCAGTCGCACTATTGGTTCTGCTTTCCGATTGTATTTGGTGGTGATTGTATTGCAGCGCTATGTTTTTGACGCTTTCAATATTCCGTTTGCGCTTACTGTATTGATTTCTTTGGGCTTAATTTTCGCCTATACTTATCGAGGCGGCTTGAAAACGATTATTATAACCGACACTTTACAAACCTTTTTCTTAGTGTCTTCGGTGTTTTTGACGATTATTTTTATCTGTCAAAGTTTAGACTTGTCTATGGTACATGCTTTTGAAACGGTTAAAGAGAGTAACTACTCTAAAATCTTCTTTTTTGAAGACTATTTGAAAGGCAATTACTTTTGGAAACAAGTGCTGGGCGGTATTTTTGTTACCATTGCCATGGTTGGTTTAGACCAAGATTTGATGCAGAAAAACCTCAGCTGTGCCAACATTGGTGAAGCCCAAAAAAACATGTTCACCTTTACCGGGATTTTTGTACTGATTAACATTTTCTTTTTGAGCGTTGGCGCTTTATTGTATTTGTATGCCGAGAAAAACGGGATTGCAGTGCCGATGGTTGATGGCGTGGCGCGCACCGATTTGTTGTTCCCGGAAATTGCTTTTAACCATTTAACCATTGTACCGGCAGTAGTGTTTTTATTGGGCTTGACCGCAGCAACTTTTGCCACAACCGACAGTGCCTTGACGGCCTTAACGACATCTTTTTGTGTGGACTTTTTGGGTATGGATAAAAGCGAAAACCAAAACAAACCGAACATCGTCAGAACGCGTCATTGGGTGCATTTGGGCTTTTCGTTTTTGATGTTTTTGGTGATTGTTTTTTTCAACGCCGTGAATGATGCCTCAGTGGTGAAAATGATTTTTAAAATTGCGTCTTACACTTATGGCCCGCTGTTAGGTTTATACGCCTTTGGCTTGTTTGTAAAAACGAAAACGGTACACGACAAATGGGTTCCGATAGTTTGCGTGGTGGCACCGGCGATATGCTTCTTTATCAGTAAATACTCGGCGGAATTGTTAGGTAACTATGTGTTAGATAACGAGCTCATCATTGTGAACGGATTGATTACCTTCATAGGCTTGTTGTTGATTAGTAAACCGGCGACAGAAAATACCCGATACTAAAACGGATTGCTGTTTAGCCCTGATTGAAGTGGAAATCCTTTTTTGTTGAGATTTCTCCTCCGTCGAAATGACAAATCGTTTAACAAAAAAGATTGCAACGGAAAGCAGGAACACGGATTCCAAAGCAGCCCAAAGCATTCGCTTCAAACCTTTCTTAGTCGAACAATTTAAATTAATACTGATTGGTAGCCAACAAAACTAACGTACAAGCGACTTCTACTTTAATACCGTTGCTTTGCAACAGCTGGTAAAACTCCGGATTCTCGGTTCCGGGATTGAAAACAACGCGCTTGGGTTTAGTTTCGATGATATAGTTGTAATAGTCGCGTTGGCGTAACGGATTGAGATACAAGGTTACGGTATCTATATTCTTCAAAGGAATGGTTTTAGTATGGATTTTTACGCCGGCTACTTCACCTGTTTTTTGTCCGATGGCAAGTACGGCATGGCCTTTTTCCGTTAACATATTGATGGCTTTATAAGCGTATCTTTCCGGATTGGTGCTGGCTCCCAGCACTAATGTTTTCTTGTTTTTCATAGGGTAAATTTAAGCAATATTGTCGTTAAATTAACACGGTCTCTTTTTCTTTATTTATCTTTGCAGCGATTCAATCTTTATAAAATGGAAATCTTTTTGAACACTTTTTTGGTACTGTTGGGTGCATTATTTTCGGTTTTGAACCCTATTGGCGTCATCCCTTTCTTTGTGGGCTTGACCCAAGATTATGACAAGGCGGAACGCTCCAGGGTTTCCTTGATGACTGCAATTAATGTTTGTATTATTTTATTGATTTCGTTCTTCTTAGGCGAATATGTTTTGCGTTTCTTTGGCATTACCATTTCTGCCCTGCGCATTGCCGGCGGGATTTTGATTGCCAGCTCCGGATTCGGGTTGCTTAACGCTAATCCTAAAAAACGAAAAGGGATCAGTAAAGAAGTGGAAGAAGATTTGCAACACAGAAGTTCCATTTCGTTAACGCCCTTGGCCATGCCGATGTTGGCCGGTCCGGGTTCTATTTCGTTGTTGATTGCTTTTAACCAAGACCATCATTCTACTCCGGAAATTTTATCCTCAGTTTTTTCAATTGCAGTGGTGTCATTGTTGATATTTTTAATTTTAAGAAGTGCACATTATTTAGCCAAATACCTTGGTGCTTCGGGTATTGTAGCGATTTCCAGAATTGTTGGATTCCTCACAGTGGCCATTGGAATTCAATACATCATCAGTGCGGTATTAAGCATTATTAGAGGAATTTAATTTTTATTATTATGAAAAAAGCAATTGTATTACTTACAGCCATTTTACTCACAACAGCTTGTAAAACCACCCAAAACCAGTCAGACAGCAAGGAATTGAAAGAATTGGTCAGCATTATGCAAGGTCACTATTCTTCGGAAAAACAAGCATTGGCAGATAAGGATTATTACAACATATCATTGAGAATGACTCCGATATGGAAATCAAAAGGAAACTATTTGTTTGTTGAACAAGCCATTTTTGACAAGCAAGACAAACCTTATCGGGTTAGGATTTATAAAGTATCGCAAAGGGGCAACGAATTTATCAGTGAAATTTACATCTTGAAAGACGAAAAAGCATGGATTGGCAAATGGGCAACTCCGGAAGTATATGACCAATTGACCGAAGCTGATATCGAATTAAAATCGGGTTGTGAAGTGGTCTTAAAGCGTACCGGAAAAAATCGTTTTGAAGGTGCTACCGGCGATAAAACCTGTCCGAGTGAATTGCGTGGTGCCAGTTGGGCCAACTCTAAAGTTACCGTTACCGAAAAAACTATCCTTTCTTGGGATCAAGGTTTTGACAAAGACGGCAAACAGGTTTGGGGCGCTACCAAAGGCGGTTACGAATTCATTAAAATTTAATCAACTCAAATTTCAAAAAAAGAAAATCCCAAATTCCATTTTACAGTACTGAATACTGTTGAGTAATTGGAATTTGGGGTTTTGAATTTGGAATTTAATTTTTCGGTAGAAAAATTTCAGCCATCATACAACGTGCGCTACCACCACCGCAAGCTTCTATAGTATCTAAACTGGAATGGATAATTTCTACATGCGCTTCTAACTGGGTCAACTGCTTTTTGGTCAGAGATTTGTAGGCTGACTCACTCATCACCAAGTATCTTTTATCATCTTTGCCTTTTACCTCGAGCATATTGCCGGCAAAATTATTGACTTGCTCTTCCGTGATTAAAATAACTTCTTTATCGTCGCCACGCAAGCTGTCTAACACCATTTTACGTTCTTTTTTGTCGTCGATGCAATCGGCGCAAATAACAGCAAAAGTATCGCCTAAGGTTAACATAACGTTGGTGTGATAAATCTGTTTTCTTTCGCCGTTTACGGTTTGGAACGCTTCAAAAATCACGGGAGTGAATTCGAAATCTTCGCAAAATTCAATCATCAATTCTTCATCGGCACGAGGCGAAAGCGCACAATAGGCTTTTCCGTTTTCGCGGTCTAACAGCAAACTTCCGGTACCTTCCAGAAACACATTGTCTTCTTCGGCGGCCGTGTAATCCATGATTTCATTAATCACAAAACCTTCTTCTTCTAAAATGTCCAAAATATCTTCTCGGCGTTCGGCACGACGGTTTTCGGCAAACATGGGATACAAAACCACATCCCCATTTTCGTGAAAGGAAATCCAATTGTTCGGAAAAATACTGTCGGGTGTATTTGGCTCCAGCGTATCTTCCACTACTGTCACATTAACTCCGGCTTTTCTTAATTTGGTCACAAAGGCATCAAATTCGGCTTGGGCTTTGGCATTAACAGTTTCAGGCGATAAGCCGTCGAGTACTTTTTGGTAATAATTGTTTACCGCTGTTTGTTCGTTCATACGAAACGCCACCGGGCGTATCATGAGTATGGAGTTGGTTGTTTGTTTCATTTAGTTTGTTTTAAAATTTCAAGGTTTCGAGTTTCGGGTTGGTCAACTTAAAACTTGAAACCTATTTTTAATCTCTAATCAACGGTAAAGTTGAGCATCTCAGTAAGCCTTCTTGTTTGGCTATTTCTGCGTATGGAATTTCTTCTACTATAAAATCGTTTTTGCGAAGCCACTGGTTTAATCGGGTAAAGTTGCGTTCCGAAACCACTACATTCTCATCAATAGAGAACACATTGGAATTCATGTGGTACATTTCATCTCGGGTAATGTGAAATAAATTTTCTTTCCCGAACAATTTCACCAAAAAAACATAATCCGATTCTTCGCGGAAACCGCTTTTGTAAATGATGCCCTTGTTTTTACCCACCGGTTGGAAGCAACAATCTAAATGCAAGGCATTATCGCGGGCTTCAAGTTTGGATTTTACCAAATCAAATTCTTTGACTTTTTTATGCGGAAATAGTTCTTTGATGTAATTCACCCCTTGCATATTGGTTCGGGCTGTAATGTAATCTTTATAATCGGAACCTTTGTAAGTGCCTATAAAGATATAATCATTCCACAACATAACATCGCCTCCTTCAATGTGGACTTCTTCCGGAGGGCGAACCACTTTTTTGGGGTCAATTTGGTCGATGACGTACTGAATGGCATCGAGTTCACGCTCTCTATCGGGCAAAATATTGGCTTTGATAAAAATATCATCGATAACAAAACCAATATCTCGGGTAAAGATTTGGTTGTAGTTTTCAATCATTTTCGGGCGAAAAACCTGCACATCATATTTTTGAAACACTTGGTTAAAGGCTTCCATCTCTTTGACCATATCGGCTTCTACAGGATAAGTGCCGGCCAAGATGTGCTCTAAAGATTTTGGGTCATAAGCTTCTTCGGCGGTTGGCGTCGGACCGTTGTTTTCGGCCGAACCTAACACCACTGCCCTAAGTCGGGAAGTTTCGTTTTTTACATTTAAGGCTAACATAAATTAGTTTTGGTAATGGACAAATATAACAAAGCTTCTCGGTTGGGAGAAGCTTTGTTTAAAAGTATTTGGACAATTAACTAATTCTTGATGAGTTTCTCGGTGTGGATTCGTCCGTCTTCTGAGGTAATGTTGATGATATATACTCCATTGGCATAACCACTGACATCTAAACGGGTTTTATCGGTGAGTTCGATAGGGCGATCTAAGACTACTTTGCCATCTATGGAAGTGATGTTAACTTTATTAAATTGGGCGTCTTTCATCACAATTTCGATAGTACTGCTGGACGGATTCGGAATTATGGCAAAGCCATAGGCCAATTTGACTAAATTCACATTAGCATCATAAGCCGAGACTATGGTTTTAGCTTCTTTTACCTCAGCCGGTTTGTATACAAAGTTATCGGTACAACCCTCAGGATAGGCCGCAAATTGAGATCCCGAAACCGCTTCAAAGCCCGGATTGAGTTCCACATAGTTCGCGGCATGATACACTACTCCGTTACCAGTAACATTATCCCCAACCGAAACGATATTGGCTGCTTTAATCCAATCGGAACGTTCTCTTTCTTTAATAGTTGGCGCAGCAGTGTTGTTATGATCATCTGCAGGTGAAGCTAGTGTTAAAGTAGGTTGACAACAATTGTTAAAGGTTACATCAGGACCAACATTAGCAGAACTGTCTGAGATATCATATACAAATGTACCGGCAGGACAAACCACATTGAAGGTGGCATTCACTTCGAACTCAAAATCACCGCTTGGCGATACCCCAAACTGACTTGGCGGCACAGTAAAACAGAAAGTGCTTGATGTTAGTTGCGAAGGAGCAGCAACAGTAGAAACTACTGTTCCGTTTTGCATGATATTGAGCGACATCGTGTTCAAAGTGGCATTAACCGGTGGTTGGTAAGTTCCGCAAACTTCAATTGGTGTGGTACCATTCATATCAGGACAGTTGATTTCTGTTGGATTGGTGTCTAAGGCTCCCAACTGCGGCACGGCACAAGTTAAGCCACAAATATTGTCTATGTAAACGGTTCCGAAATGCGCAGACGGTTGACAATCACTGATGGTAAATTCGATTCTTCCGGGTTGGTTTAAAATTTCTCCCACATTCAATCGGGCACAAATCCAACCGGTGTACAATACACGACGATTACTGTTTACGATTAATCGGTTAAACAAACAGTTATCGGGATTGGCTATGATACAAATTTCATCGACCACATTGTTGTTTTGGTCGTAAACCCTTACCCTGAAAAAAGGTTGAATAGGCTGACCGTGTGCCGGTTTATTATCCATAATCAACGAAAAATTAAAATCAATTGTTGGTTGATCGATGGAAGTAAAAGTACGTGACATGGTTGTAATATCCGAAGAACCGAATCCGCCGGCATTATTCAACTTAATACATTTGGAAACACCATTTCCGTTTAAGGTTGGCACATTAACCCCCAATCCTGCCAATGTAGGATCAAACATTTGGTATCCCGGACTACCGCTGTCAATTAAAGTAATGGTTGAGCTGAAGTTGTTGGTGGTTGGGGTAACCATATTAGAGGCCGTAGGCGTTGTTGGAGTGGCACAAGACAAAAAGAAATCTTCTCCGGATGCCGGTTGCGGATAGGCATCAGACCAAAAAGTGTAACCGGCGGTGTTGTTTTCAAAATCACCGTTGACACAAGTTTGCATGATGGTTGGCGAAGGTTGTTTGGCGATGTAAAATTCTTTCTTATCAGGATTTTGAACAAAAAACAACTTTCTCAATTCATAAATCTTGGCATTAGCCATAGCCTTTTGTAATTCTTCTTCTGAGAATTCCTCTTCTTCACGCAAGTGTTTGATTACTTCATTGGTCGTTTCTTTCGACAAACGATAGTGCTTAAAGTTATCGTTGATGAAACCCACGATTTCTTTTTCGATTTGATTCGAATACTCGATTCTTCGATTTTCATCAGTCAAGTACTGATCGAGCTGAGCAGAAACCCTCCCCGAACACAGCAGCAAGCAACTGATAAACGCTATTTTACAGATCTTAACCATAACTATTTCGTTTTATCAATCAAGGCTTGAATTTGCAATTTCAAAGCTTCTAGTTCTTTCGAATTTTTCTCTAAGGCTTTAGCTTGTTCGGCTATTTTTTTATCTTGATCTATGATGTATAGGGTAAGCTCTTCAATTTTTTCCATTTGTTTGGACTGCATTTCAGCCACATCAATTCCCTCTTTAGCCAAATCTTCTGCAGAGTCAATTCCGGGTAAATGCTTGTTGGTTTTAACAAACGCTTCCACTTCGTTTAGCGGCATTAATTTATAGTCATTGGCAAAAACGTAATCTGCCCAATTGGCTGAACTTCTTAAAGCCACTTTTACTTTTTCGGTTAAGATTCCGCCTTCAACAAATAATCGGTAATTCCCGGTAGTGTTTGGATATACAGCAGTTGAACCAACGTATATTTTACCGTTTGAAGTGCTGTTCGCCGAGCTGAACCAAATATTGCTATTGTTCATATCAACCACTCTGTTGCCACTGATAGTAGTAGCTTGATTGATGATACCGTTGTTAGCATAAAGGCTGGTATCATTAGCACTCACAACAAAAGGGCTGGCTGTTGTACCTGTTCCGGTAACGGTTACATTAGTACCTGCCACAACGCTGGTGGTTGGTAAATTGAAAGAACCTCCACCATTAGATAAAGTGATGGTATTTCCTGACTGTGAAAGAGTTTGCGGAGTATGTGGCGGCAAAGTTACACTGTTACCATTTGAAATTGACAATACATTTCCGCTTAAAGTTAATGACTGAGCATCGGTATCTGTCAAACTTGGCAAAGTAAATGACCCACCTCCGTTAGAAAGTGTTACCACGTTTCCGGCTTGTGAAAGCGTTTGCGGAGTTTGAACCGGCAAAGTCACGCTGTTTCCGTTAGAAATTGACAATACATTTCCGCTTAAACTAAGTGATTGTGCATCAGTATCGGTATCAGTGAAAGTTGGTAAAGTAAATGATCCGCCTCCATTTGAAAGTGTGATTACATTCCCAGATTGAGACAAAGTTTGCGTGATGCGTGGCGGCAAATTAACCGGAGCACTAGCCACACCGTTTACAGTAGTAATCAACTGATTGCTGGTATTGATAGTATTTGAAATTGAGTTAACTATTGGAGCAGATGCCTGAATATTATTGACATTAGTTGTCATAATATTGGCATTGGAGGACATTACATTAGTCCCAAGCGAGTTTGGCAAATTTTGCAAAACCACGTCTCCGTTTTCGTTGACCGTTAAGAACTTATTGGTTACTAAGCTACCGGAAGGATTAAAACTGCTGGTCAAGTTGGTAAAACGTAAACCTGAAAATCCGTTTCTACCGTGCTTGATTTCCACTTTATTGCCTGGTGCAGTGGTACCAATACCAACGCTTCCTTCCACCAACATACCGTTTAACGGCGCTATGATGGCGTTGGTATCTGAAGTATTAGATCTCGGCACAAAACTTTTCCCAATCACTACACCACCATTTACATCTAGTCTGTTGGCCGGAATTATATTATTTCCCAAACCAAGTCCGGTATTACCGTTACTGTGAATAAACAATCTTTGGTTACCGGCACCGTCGGCTAAAATGATGGTCTTGTCCGTATTAAAACCAGCCAATCTGTCTGTTGAGAAAGTATTGTTGAGTCTCACTCTACCCAAAAATACATTGAAGCTACCATTTTTTAAGTTGATAGCAGTTTCTGTTCCGATAAAAACATTGGCGTTTCCTGTCAATAAGTTTCTGGGGGTTAATGCACCAATTGCTACGTTATCATTACCGACATTGAATGTTAAAGAAGCATATCCTACAGCCGTATTGTTGCTCCCGGTGGTATTAGCCTCTAAGGTTCTGTGTCCGATAGCAATATTGGCCGAACCTGTAGTGTTATAAAACAAACTTCTGGTTCCGAAAGCGCCGTTTAATGTTCCTGTGGTGTTGAAGCGCATAGCTTCGTTTCCGTAAGCACAATTAAATCCACCTTGAGAAGTTCTCAAAACATCTGAACCAAAAGCACTATTACTGTTACTGGTATTGTAGATTAAAGCATTTTTACCGAAAGCAGTGTTATAACTACCGGTATTGTTGGCACCGGCATCCACACCTGAAAAAGTGTTGTCAACTTGACCATTACTTTGAGTAATGGAACCTAAAACAAGTAATGCTGCGAAGAAGAAGTAATTTTTTATTTTCATAACAAAAAGATTTGGGGCATTAAAAAATTAATTGACACTCATTTGTTCATGATTTTTCGGTTGGGCTTGGTAAAAGAAATCAAACTAAAATTTGTGCTCTTTCACACTTTCAAATATAGTATTTATGTTTTTAAAAAATCCATAAAAAACATATTTAATCGATGAAATACATTTTTTTTGATTTTATATATTTATTTTTCTTACTTTTTTTATTAAAAAGTTAAACTGCTGAAAATCAATAAAAATGGAAAAGAAATAGTATTCTTATAATTTAAAAAAAACAAAAAAGCACCCTTTGTAAGGATGCTTCTACAGTTATTGTACAATTGATAAAACCGACTAAACTAAAACTTGTTTTGGTGAAAACTTATCGGTAGATACCCAATATGCGAATAAGAAAAGTAAAACCGGTCTAACCGGAAACATGTAACGCTGTTCGGAATGAAAAACAAATACATATAACAATCCCCAACCCCAAAAGAATAAAAAAGGAAAAAACAACGTGTATTCTTTTTTACGGAACAAACGGTACATCGCAAAAAGTCCGACAATAACCAGTATATAATTGATGGCATTTATATAAATATGAATTCCGTATTTAACCACTTTACTTTTATCGGATTTCATCAAAGGTGAAATGATAAAACTTTGAGCTTGGAAGAATTTCAGTGAATACTGGCGTAAGGTTAAACCCGGATTAGACAATATATCATTTTTAACCCATTGCACATAATAAGTTGTTCTGTCGTATTTATTAGCAATACAAATAGAATCCAGTTCTTTCCTTTTCTCCAAATTGTTGAGATAATCATTAGAGGCAAACTTATCTTGACCGTGTTGTGGCATCCAATTGAACGGTTCATCACGCAATTCAAAACGCGACCAAAGAAGCTGTTGCCTAAAAACCTTGTTTTTGAACTCGAAATTGGAATTATCGAGACTGCGTTCTACCAATATAAACACGGGTACTAAAGCCATTCCGATAGCAAAATACATTTTGTTTGCTTTGGGTATCTTAAGTATTAAAACATACAGTGTCATTACAAAAATAAACGGCAACATATTGGGCTTGATACCATACAATAAAACCAAACTCAAAGCCAAACGAAAATAATCTGTTCTATGGGCCATCCCGGCGTAATGTTTTGCCCAAAAGTAAATCAACAAACTGGACGCAAAGAAACCGAAAGCTTCGCCAATAATTCCCATAGCATAATAAATATGTATCGGAAAAAGCGACATCAGCACTAAAACGTAAAATTTTGATTTATCGGTAAATCGTAATATTGCAAACGCTTTAAACAAATAGAAAACCGACAAACAAACGAAAAGACAACTGAAAATAACGCCACTCAAAAAGAACAAGTGATCATCGTGAAAGGTATAAACCAATGCATAGGGTATCAGATAACAAAAAAGCGTCAGAAAGCCTTTATCAATATTGATGTTCCCTTGAAAACCGTTTAATACATATTCGATTATTTGTTGGGTTCCGCTATGAAACTGCCCATCTCCAAAGGGTTTGGGTTTGAAAGGCAAAAAATAAAACACTACACACAATAATGCGGTAATCAATACCGGATTTTTTACGGCAAAATCAATTATTCTTTTCATCCTTGGCCAATTTATCCTTTATAATGTATAGTGGTCGTTTTCTTGTCTCATCATAAGTTCTCCAAACATATTCGCCAATGATGCCTAACATCAACATGATTAAACCGCCTATAATCAAAATTAAAATCATAATCGGCGCCCAACCTTCAAAAGGAGTGTTGTTGATGAAACGATTGTAAGCGATAACCAGGGCATACAAAAAACCGAAGAAAGAAATAATGATCCCTAAAAGCGACATCAATCGGATGGGAATATAAGAGGTATTTAACAAGCCATCAATAAAATACTTGAGTTTCTTAGACAACGTCCATTGCGATTTCCCAATGGTTCTTTTTAAACGACTGTAAGGTATAAAAGCCACACTGAAACCCAACCACAAAATATCCCCTTGAAAAAAGCGATTTCTTTCGTCGATTTGGTTGAAAACGGCAATGGCTTTTTGATCTATGAGTAAAAAATCGAAACCTCCTTTCGGCATCTTCGGGTTAACATATTTCATCATACTGTAAAAAACTGCCGAAGCTTTGTTGGCGATAAAACTATCTTCTCGATCCACGCGATGCCCAATGACAATTTCATTCCCGGATTGCCATTTGGAAATCATATTTTCGATCAATTCGATAGGCTCTTGTAAATCGGCTGACATACTTACAGCAGCGGCTCCGGTAACTTCTTTCATCCCAGCAATAATAGCCGGTACTTGACCAAAGTTTCGTGAAAAGGAAATCACTTTGACTTTTGAGTCTTTCTCGTGTAAAGCCGTTAACTCCTGCATGGAATTATCATCGGAACCATCATTGACAAAAACAAACTCATAATCGAGTGACAGTTTGTGCATCAAGCCGGTAATCTTTTCATAAGTTGGCGTAATAGAACCTTCATTGCGAAAAACCGGTATTACAAAAGACAATTTCATAGCATATTTTCATTAAAAGGTTCGACAGTTTTCATCACCACTGCAGGAATTCCATAAGCAATGGAATTATCCGGTATATCTTTAGTAACTACAGCACCTGCTCCGATGGTTACATTCTTTCCGATCTTAACATCGGGTAGGATGGTAGCATTAGCGCCTATTCGGGAAAATGAATCTACTGTGGATCGTCCGAGTAAAGTGGCGCCGGGAGAAATCTCCACAAAATCACCCAACACACAATCATGGGTTATCATGGCGTTGTAATAAACCAAACAACCTTTGCCAATGGTAACACTATTCGAAAAAACAGCATTCATTAAAATATTGCTTCCGGCACCAATCGTTACTTCATAACTACTGATTTGAGCCAGCGGACTAATCGTAGAAACCATCTCGCCGCCCAATTCAGTGAACTTCTTGTATAGTTTGTATCGCAACAAAGGATGACCAATACCAATCGTAAATTGATTACCAAATTCTTTAAAAAATTGCGTTACTTGAGCTTCATTTTTCAAAATCGGAAATGTTTCGTACAGCTTATCCCCTATTTCATTTACATCGTCATAAAACGCCAAATTTTCGGTTTGGTTGCATTGCTGCAAAACCTCCAATACTTCTTTGGCAAAACCTTTGGCTCCTATGACAATCATAAGTTAGCATTAATTAAGTTGACAATCTGTTCTAAGCTTCCGGTCTCCAAGGCATGAGACAAAGGCAAGCATAAAATGGTTTGCGCAATGCTTTCTGAAATCGGCATCAACGTATCATTCAAATAACCGACTTTGTTTAATGACGGATAAAAATAACGACGCGGAAAGATTTCATGCTCGTTTAAAGCTTTCTGCACACTTAAGAGTTGGGCTTCACTTTCAAAAATTACCGGAAAATAACTGTAGTTCCAAGCAGTGTTTTCGCGCAACCTCATTGTTTTCAACTGATTGAAATTGAGATTATCAAGGTAAAAATCGACCACTACTTTGCGTGCAGCAATGATGCTATCCAAGTGTGGTAAAACAGCTAAACCCATTGCAGCCTGCAATTCTGATATTTTACCGTTAATCCCTAAACCGTGGAATGCCAACGGGCCGTCATGACCAAAATTGTGGCTGTAGTAGATTTGATGCATCAATTTTTCGTCGTTACAAAAAACAGCACCACCTTCACCGGTATGAAATAACTTGGTAGCATGAAAGCTGCAAGTGCTTACATCGCCGTATTCAAAAACCGATTGGCCTTGATAAGAAACCCCGAAACAATGCGCCGCATCATAAATCACTTTCAATCCATGTTTGGTTGCTATTTGTTCAATCACCTCAATATTGCAGGGATTTCCAAAAACGTGGGTAGCCAAAATCGCAGTGGTTTTCGGAGTAATGGCGGCTTCGATTTTAGTCTCATCTATCGTTAAAAACTCCGGATGAATATCAACAAATACCGGTGTACAATTTTCCCAAAGTATGGAAGCTGTAGTCGCTACGTAACTGAAAGGTGTAGTAATGATTTCACCACCGTTTCCCAATAATTTCAAGGCAATTTGCAATGGAATTGTTCCGTTATTGGTGATTAAAATAGAATTAACATTGAGATAGGCTTTTAGTTTTTCCTCTAATTCTAATACCAATTCCCCGCGATTGGTTAGCCATTCGTTTTGCCAAACCCTTTGCAATTGGACTTGGTATTCTTCAATGGGCGGGAAAAAAGTTTTGGTAACGTTAATCATGATTGGGTTTTACTAAAAGCTTCACAAATAAACGAATATATTGTGTAAAAATTCAAAAGAAAAAAGGCGAAATGCTTCTTTTATCCTTTTCTAATATTAAAATGAAAAAAGAGAAACCTTTTGGCTTTGACTTTAGTGTGCAGTTGAAAACCTGCTTTTTCAATACCTTTGATGGAGCTCAGGTTGGTGGGACTAACTATGATAAAAACTTCTTTGCGGTGATTATTTAGAATTTCTACTCCGGCGATATGATTGATAACGTATGGATAAATAGACTTCCCTTTGAAAGCTTCCACGGTACGACAATCACCTATGGTAGGTCCGGTTTTACCGATTAATCTCAAAACAAACAATTTTTCAAACAGAAAACTCTCGTGGATGACTTTATTAGCTGCTTTGATGAAAAAACGCTTCTTATTTCGACTCACAGCTTCTTGCTCAATAAGATAATCCAATGCCGGAAAATCGGCTACAGCTTCTTCTCGCATTACGTATATCAACACATCTATATTGATCACCTTACAATATTTGAGCAGTTTTTTAATCATCGTTTAAAGAAAGACAATAGTTTGGCAATAGGTTTCTTGTATTTTTTAAGGTATTTATCAAAAAACAGATAGGCTTTAAAATAGCTCGGCAGCAATATCCAATGGTATTTTCCGTGGTCGAAATAAATTTGTTCATCGGCATAACTCGATTTCAAACTGATTACGCCTTTGGATCCGCCAAGTGAAATATTATATCCGGATAAATTGTCGTGCAAAGCCAAGCGCATGGCTTCGAAATGCAAAAAATGACCGGCTAAAAAATCGGGTTTTTCTTTTTTGGTCCCACCTAAAATATAAGTGTAATGATTTCCCGCTTTGATAATGAGCGATGCACCTTTGATAGTACCTTCGTGAAAAGCCCCCAAAAAATATGCTTGCCTATTTTGAATCAAGGTCATAATTGTGCTTTTGAAAGCCGACCATGAACGCAAGGCATAGCCATTGGTAGTGGCATTTTCCAAACACAAATCATAAGCCTGCTTGACGGCATTTTCCTCTTGCAGAAAGCGAAGTTCTAAACCTTTTCGTTGTGCACTACGGATGTATCGACGCACAGAAGCGCGAAAACTATTGATAAAATCCTCTTCGGTTTCATAACCTTGAACAGATTTCCAATTGATGCCATAGGCGGAATAAACATACTTAAAGCGATGTCCTTTTTGAGCTGAAGCCAAAGCCTGGAAATCAGTAATCGGGTAAACATGCGGATTATTGCTATCGGATAACGGAAGTGAAACATGAGCATAGCAACAGCCTAAGGTTTTGGCTCTTTCGGAAACCTTAGCCAGCAATTCGTTTAAATGTTGGGTTTTACTTTGTACTGTTATCGGACCAAACGGCACTATGTAAAATTTAAAAAAAGCCACTTTGGCTATCACTCCGGCAAATCCTCCTATAATGGTATTATTTTCAACGAGTAAAGCCACTTCATAATCAAAACCGTAAGAGATAAAAGATCGGTTCCAAGCAGAAAGCAATAAATGATTGGCCACATTTTGTTGCAGCACAAATTCATCCCACTGTTGGAGCCACGATGATTCTTTGGTAAAAATTATTTCCATTAGCTGATGGGTCTGTTCGGTATGCCTGCGGAGTTGACTACTATAATCTTGCCTTGAACATCAAGATCTAAAACCGCAGTTTCAAAAGTACTCAAAAAATCAACTAATTCTTTTACGGTCGGATTCCAAACTTCCTTATTTCGGATTTTCTGCGAAAGATATTGAAAATTAGCGTCTACCTTTTCATCAATGGTATTTGGTGTTTTAAAAAGACGTCCGGTATGATAAGTCATCGGTACCGAAAAATAGGTGTGAGCAATAAAAAGTCCCTTTTCTTGAATAAGTTTATCAATATTTTGCGGATGCAATGCAGCGCGAAAATCAACCATTTCTAAGGTTTGAAAAACAAAAAACGTTTTATCTGCGAGTTGGTGTTTGAAAACTATCGGTGTGTATTGGGACAATTTATAAGGTCTTTTTTTGTGGTAATGCCAAAATAAAAAGACTTTTAATAGCGGAACGGTCAAAGCAGATAAGTTTTGGACAAATTCGAAAAACAGTTTGAATTGCTTTTGTTGCACCATTTTTTTAAAACTTCCGGCGAGACCTTTATACCGTAGAATCATTTTTTCACTGGCATAGTAATGAAACATAATGTTTTTAATCAGCACCCCTATTTTGGCTTTGAGACTGAGATGTTTTGCTCCTTTGCTAAATCGCCGCAAAGTAAAATCTTCCGGATTCAATTGGTTGATTACCCCAAGCGCTGCGGTACCGGAATCAATGTAATTCCATAAAATCTCGATATTTTTTTGACTTAAGTTATCCGCAAAAGTCTGTTCGTTAATCCCTTTATTTTGGTACAAAGAAAAATTATACGGTTGGTAACCATGATCGATCCAAGTGGGAATTTGGTCAAAAGGCGGCGTAAATTGGTAGAAATCGGCAAATGCTTCTTCATCCTTTTTTAGCGATTGCGATAACGAATGATAGGCCAATTCATGACCGTCGGACAACCAAAGCTGCAATTCAGCTTGATCATTTTCGTAAGACGCATTGTCAGCTCTTTTGGAATAATGATGGAGAAAAAAACCTTTGGTCACTTTAACCTGATGTTTTTTGAAAAAGGCTCTTTGGATTTTTAAACTGTCGAGCGTATCAAAATCGCAGTGGTCTGTAAAACAAACAACCGGTACAAAAGGTTCAGGAGAGCGGCTGAATTCAACGGCATTTTGGTTGGAGAAAAGCAGTGACAGAGATAGCTTTTCGGGTAAAATTGATTGGGCATGGGCTAATACTCGTTCGTTTTTCGTACCGGTATAAACCGTTAACGGATTTGAAAATTCAGGATTGAATCGCCATAACAAAACAGACGGATTCTGTTTATTCACTTCCCAATAACCAATATTTTGGTTGGGTTGCACATAATAACCGTTTTCCAGCAAGAGGATTTTCGGCACCCATTGTCCGGCTATCCTGTCTTGCTTTACATGGACCCAAGTATAATCGTGGTTTCGAAAAAATCTTATGGGAGAAGTAAACGTAATGACCACATCAAAAGACTCAGAAATACCTATTGCTTCAGTTGAAATTTCAAACTTTAACTTGCCGTTTTGAATCTCATGAGACAAAGGAAAAGACCGTTGTATTTTGGAAATTACTTGGACGCTTTTTACCATTATGGATTGGGTTAATATCGAAACAAATATAGCAAAAACTGTCGGAGCGCTTTGAGCTATAGCTTTTAAAACTTAAGCACTTCTTGATGGGAAGCGTTTGTCTCTTAATTTCAAAAAATAAGCCTCAATGGTGTTAGTCATTATTATCCCTAAAATTACACTTACTGTCGAAGTACTAAAAAAAATAATTATCGGATTAATATTTAACCCAAGATAAATAGTTATTCCGGTTCTGAAGATGTAATTTACAGCTGTATGTATTACATAAATGGAATAGGAACAATAACCTATCTTAGAAACCAAATTTACAACTGGCTTGGTAAAAGTAGCATTCAGTTGTGATACTATTCCTTCTTTCAATAAAAAATAAACTAAAATGATGGCAAACGCTATGTAAAGGAATACAAAACCAAACGTTTGAATAAAAACGGAATGCTCTATTTTAATGAAAGGTGTAAATGAGAGCAGTAAAAACGATAGGAACCCTAAAAAGCGAATATTTTTAGAGAATACTTGTTTGAGCCGATCCAACTTAAAATAATAAAGATAAGACACCAAAACCCCCATTAATAACGAATCTATTCTCAAATGAGTAGCAGTTATGTTGTGAACACTAGAGGCCTCATTGGACCAAACAGTAACAACTCTGACAGCTAACACCAGCAACATCAAACCTGTCAAAATAGCAGCTAAATTAGCCATTAATTTACCCCTATACTTGCTGGCTATAAGAATCCACAAAAGCAACACTAATCCAAAATAAAAATGCTCTTCAACAGCAAGAGACCAACTAGCAGCGTAAGTATAACCCCAACCATTGTAATAGTTTTGGAAGAAAAACAAATCGGCCAGCACCTTATCCAAAGCCAAATTCCCTTTAATCAGAAAAGGAATTGTATATATAAAGTAAGTGAGATAGTAAATCGGATATATTTTGTATCCGCGACGTATCAAAAATAAACCGGGTTTTATGTTACCAAACCTTTGAAACTCTTTAAATAAAAGACCAGATACTAAAAACCCGCTTAACACAAAAAACAAATCGACGCCTATCCAACCCATAGTTACGGTAAATGAAAACAATTTCTTGTGTCGAAGTAAAACCAGTAAAATGGCTATACCTCTTAAAAAATCAAGTTGTTGTAGTCTTTTGTTTTGAGTTACATCCATGAATTAAAGTTAAAAAAAAGCTTCCCAAAGGGGAAGCTTTAAAAGTATAAAAAAAATGTTCTTATCTCTTGTCCATTGAAACAAATTCTCTCAACGGATAACCGGTGTACACTTGTCTTGGTCTTCCGATAGGCTCTTTGTTGATGCGCATTTCTTTCCATTGGGCAATCCAACCCGGTAAACGCCCAATAGCAAACATTACGGTGAACATTTCGGTTGGAATACCTAAGGCACGGTAAATAATACCGGAATAGAAATCCACGTTAGGATATAATTTTCTGGATACAAAATAATCATCCACTAAAGCAGCAGCTTCTAATTTTTTGGCGATGTCCAAGATAGGATCATCAACACCTAAAGTATTTAAAACCTCATCGGCTGCTTTTTTAATGATTTTAGCTCTCGGATCAAAGTTTTTGTAAACACGATGTCCGAAGCCCATTAAGCGGAACGGATCGTCTTTATCTTTGGCTTTGGCTAAGTATTTATCGGCATCTCCACCATCTTTTTGAATAGCTTCTAACATTTCTAACACCGCTTGGTTGGCACCTCCGTGTAATGGTCCCCAAAGTGCCGAAACTCCCGCAGAGATAGAAGCAAACAAACCCGCATGAGACGAACCCACAATTCTTACGGTTGACGTAGAACAGTTTTGCTCGTGATCGGCATGAAGGATGAATAGTTTATCTAAAGCGTCAATTACTACCGGATTGATTTCGTATGGTCCGGTTGGCAATTCAAACATCAAACGCATGAAGTTCTCAACATATCCTTTAGTGTTATCGTAGTAGTTTAACGGATAACCCATCATTTTACGATAAGTCCAAGTAGCAATCACCAAGAATTTACCCATGGTTTTGCATACGGCTTCATACATTTCTTTTTCGTTCTCTACATTAACTACTTTCGGATTAAAAGCAGTTAAGGCACTGGTAAGCGACGACAAAACACCCATAGGGTGCGCAGTTTTCGGGAAACCGTCGATGATGTTTTTCATCTCTTCGTTTACCAAAGTATATTTTCTGATGTCGTTTTCAAATTGGGTTAATTGCGCTTTGGTAGGCAACTCACCAAAAATAACTAAATAAGAAACTTCCAAGAAATTAGCTTTCTCTGCCAAATCTTCTATGGCATAACCTCTATAGCGAAGAATACCTTCTTCTCCATCCAAAAAGGTGATGTCACTCTGACAAGAACCCGAATTTTTATACCCCGGATCTAAGGTAATAGCACCGGTTAAGGCACGTAGTTTTTCAATGTCGATGGCGGCTTCATTTTCACTTCCTACAATTACAGGAAACTCATATTTTTGGCCATCAAGTTCTAATATAGCTGTTTTAGACATGATATAATATGGGAATTAGGTCTGATAAATTAATATTTTAACAAAATTAGGGAAATACAAACGAAATAAAAAAGAATTACGGCAACGTTTTCGTTAATTATTTGATAAATTTTGCAAAAATGATATATAAAGAAAAAGGCATACAAAACTGTATGCCTTTACCACAATTATAAAACCCGAACTTATTCTTTAACTATTTTCCCAACTTTAATTCCTTTATTCGAGGTTACTTTTATAAAATACACACCGTTACTGTGCGCTGAGATATCTACAATGGTTTGATTGTCATCGGCTAATTGGGTTTGCAACAACCTACCCTGTACATCATACAATTGCACCGATTGTAATGTAAAATCGCCGGAAACATTGACTTTGCCCTTTGTTGGATTAGGATAAACCGAAATGGATTGGTCTTGTTCAAAATCGGGATTACTCAGGGCTTGGAAAGTGGTTTCGGCCTCGTTAGTAGCCACCGGATAATTGTAATCAAAGTAAATATCGGCTCTTTTGTTAACGTTATCGCCTTGTTGCAAAGTATTTAATGATTGAAGCTTGAGTAAAACATTACCGTGACCTCCTGATTCAAGTAGAATTTGTTCAAAAATAAATTCCACCACATTACCATTCACACGAGTATAGACCGGATGAGAAGCATTAATCAATTGCATACTGTTAATATCAAAATCGGTTGGATTTATTTCGGTTCGAACCACTATGTTTTCTGCTTCAGCGGTTCCGGTATTTTCAAAACGGATCATATAGTGCAAGTAATCGCCAATTTCGCTTGGCGCAACTACTTCTCCTTCTAAACAAGTGATATCATTCGGATCATAAGAACCAGAGACCAAGTCTCTAAAGACAAACAAATTATCGGTAGTATTTTCGTCTCCGGCTTGCGGCAAAATAGAAGCGGTAAAAGTCAATATATCATTAATATTCACAGGATTAGCATCGGTTGGCGCATTAATATTGAAGGTTACAATAATTTCTCTACTGTCAAACGGACGCAAATTAGCATAGTCCCAAGATAAACTTCCTGTGCCTGATGTGTTTGGCACAACACTAGTGCTAACCAAATCCATCAAATTGTCGTCGTAGAAAAAGTTGATGCCATAGGCTTGTGACAAAGTTTGGTTTCCTTTGTTGCGGTAAACAATTTTATACACCGCATCAAACCCGGGACGAGCAGTGGTAACCGGAGCGATAACAATCTCCAAATCCGGGTGAATACCATTAGGTGTGATACAAAAATCTTGCGTTGCACTGTTGTTGTTTACATCGGGAAAATTGGCATTGGCATTGTTAGGAGAAACATTGAACCAAGTGGGATTTTCAAGACTCGGACTCACTGTAAAATTCCCAGCCAAAGTGTAAAAAGCATATTGTCCTGCATCATTGGTAAATGTAGCTCCGGATGAAAGTCCTCCGGTTATATCCAATCTGATATAAGGATTGAAATCATCATTGGTATCACAACCATTATTGTCATTATCAACCGTTAGCGTTCCCGAAATAGTATTGTGATTACCGCCAGGGGTATATGTACAATAAGAATTAACATGAACTCCTGTCATTCCGTTGTCATTAAAATATTGCAAAAAGCCCGGAATCCTGAAATCATCCATACACACATACTGCAAATTCGGATTGTTGGTTAAAGGATAACCGCCGGAAATGCTAAGTGATGGATTCCCAAACTTCATAAACAAGGTCACCAAGTCGTTATCGGTACAAGCCAAAGAAATAAAATTAGGACAATTAGATACATCAAGCGTTGTTAAATTATTAAAAGAACATTGTAAATATTGCAAGGAAGTCAATGTACTAACGTCTAATACTGTTAGGTTATTGTAATTAAAATAAGCATTATTCAATTGTGTTAATCCGTTAAGATTTACAGACGTTAATTGATTCATAGTTGCATATAAACTGTAGAGATTCACACAAGGAGTAACATCTAAAGTAGTCAACAAATTATTCCCGACAGCCAAAGTACTCAAATTACTCAGGCCTTGTAAATTAATGCTTTGCAACTGATTATTATCGGCATAAACACTGGTAAGATTGGTTGTTCCCGACAAGTCCAACGACGTTAACTGGTTGTTCTCACAAACCAATTGAACCAAAGCGGTACATCCTGAGATGTTCAAACTGGTCAAATTGGAATTGTTACAAAACAAAATGGTCAAGTTGGATAAGTTGGACAAATCTAAAGTCGGGTCGTTCCCGTAGCCCAAATACAATTCCGATAAATTGGTAAAACTTTGCAATCCGGTGTAATCATAAATCGGGAAAGCACTGGAATAATTCAGATTCATTAACCTGTAAACCAATAATGCTTCAGACTGTTGGATTTCGTTATCCGAATTTACATCAATCTTAATACTATTCCCGGCATTGTCTTTGGCAATACTATTGGTCACATCTGCTTCCAATAATCTCAATTTTAAATTCGCATCCGGAATATTGACAATTTGGGCACTTGCCAATCCGGAAATGAGGCATAATAAAAAGTATAGTTTTTTCATAATATAGAGTATTCGTTATGATTGATTTTTTTGACTTTATAAAAGTACGCTTCGTTTTTTGTTATATACTTGTTAAATGAGTAACGACTGAGTTTGAATTAGAATTTGCTACAACGTCTTCAGCAATTCCTGCAATCGCTCCTTTTTTCGCTGTGAAATCGGCAAATTCGCATTGTCTGCCATGATTACATAACCGCCGTCTTTTTTGATATACGATTTCAAATAAGCCAAATTAATTAAGTGACTTTGGTGAATCCGTTCAAAACCATGGGCTGCCAAAAGCTCTTCATATTCCTTCAATGTTTTGGAAATCAAAATTGGTTTGCTGTTTTTGATGTAAAACTTGGTATAATTGTCTTCGCTCTCACACCGGATAATATCGCTCACTTCAAACAAATGAATGCCATCAGAATTAGAAAGTGCAATGCGTTTGAAATGATCTGTCTTTTTTCGAATGTTTTCCAACAGCAAATCGATATGCGCCACATTGTCGTTTTTATCAATGACTTGCTTGAGCTTTTCGATTACTTTTTGCAACTCTTCCGGATCAACGGGTTTGAGTAGGAAATCCAGCGCACTAAATCGGAATGCTTTGATGGCATATTGCTCGTGTGCCGTGATGAAAACAATTTGCGAATTGAGTTTGCCTCTTTGGTTCACGGCTTCCAACAGATCAAACCCGGAACCGTCGCCTAAATGAATATCTAAAAAAACCACTTGCGGCGGATTTTGCAACAATAAAGACACACCAGTTTCCACACTGTCGGCTTCACCTATAATACGAATTTCAGGGGCATAGCGAGCCAATAGGCTTTTCATGCCGTTTCTCAAATTGCTGTCGTCGTCAATTAATAAAGCTGTAATCATGCTTGGTTTCGGGTTATGAGTTGCGAGTTAAGTGTTACAAGTTTAGATTATATCCTTTACCGGTTCCTATTTTATTTAATATACTGCACAGGCAAATGCAAAGTTACTTTCGTACCTATGACTTCACCGTTAGTATTTTTGATTTCTTCTATGCTGAATTCTGTTTTTTGTTTGGTAGTCGATTCTATCATTTCCAACCGTTTTCTGGTAATATCCAAAGCCATCGATTTATGCGCTACAACCGAATGCTGTTTTTGCGCTTTAGACTCATTAAAACCTATACCGTTATCTTCTACCGTACAGAGTAAGCTATCGTTTTGTAAAGCAAAGCGTACCGCAATACTGCCTATTTCCTTTTTGGGAATGACACCATGAATGATGGCATTTTCCACAAAAGGTTGCAACAATAATGGCGGAATAGCCATATCATCTTCTATTGCTTCATTTTTAAATATTGAAAAAGTAAACTTGTTGTTAAAACGCAATTGCTCGAGTTCCAAGTAGTTTTGCAAACTCTCAATTTCTTTGTCGATGGGAATTAATGATTCTTTAGAATATTCTAAGGTCAAGCGCATTAATTTGGAGAATTTCGACAAGTATTTGATGGCCGAATCGGTACCGTTTTGCACGATAAAGCTCGATATCGAACCCAAACAATTGAATACAAAATGTGGATTCATTTGCAAATGCAAGGCTTTTTGTTCGTACTCGGCCAATTCTTTTTGCAACGTTAAATTCTTTTTCAACTGAATCCTGTTGTAAATCAGAAACGCAATTCCAAACAATAACAACCCGAAAACCGCCGCAAATATCAATTGCATAACATTGCGTTTGGATTCTTCCTGCAACAATAAATCGCGTTTTTCAATTTCCTTTTGGTGAATGGCTTCGCGTTTTTCAAAATCGAAGGCCATTTCTTCTTCAACCGTTCGGCGGATGTTTTCTTCGTTGGTCAAACTGTCTTTGGCGGTACTGTACGCTTTAAAATGTAATAACGCCTGAGCCGAATTGTTTAGTTGAGCGTAAATGTCACTCAACAATTTTTCTGCAATCACCTGCTGCTCCAATACTTTTAACGCTTTGGCAGAAGCTAAAGCTTTTTCAGCAAATACTATGGCTTGTTGCGCTTTGTTTTGCTCAAAATACAATTGTCCCAATAACAAATACGTATCGCCTACTCCGAATTTATCTTCGATGCTTTCAAAAGTTTGAATGGCATTATTCCAATGTTCAATGGCTTTCTCAGGTTGCTTGACTGCTTTAAAATACAAACCAACATTGTTGTACCATTCGCCTAAAGCTCTTGGATTCGGGTGTTGGTCTAAGGCCGATTTGGCTTTGGTATAATACTCATAAGCTTTAGCCGAATTGTTTTGCTTTAAGTAACCGTTAGCGATATTCGTATAAGTAATACCTATATTCGAATCGCCTAACTTTTCTTGAATTTTTTGGGCTTTGACAAAATAAGCCAAAGCTTTAAAATAGGAAGAAAGCGATTGATAAACAATTCCAATATTATTATAGAGCTTGGCGCATTTTTCTTCGTCTTTGAGTTTTTCGTAAATGGTAACCGATTTAAGATAGTACTGTAAAGCCTTGGCATAGTTGCTTTGTTCCGAAAACACTATTCCAATACTACCCAAGGCTTTGGCTAAACCTTTTTGCTGTTCTTTATCAGTGGCTACCGCAGCATTTTCAAACACATGCTGGGCATCTGTAAAATAGCGTAATGCTTTGGGATAGTCGCCTAAGATAATATTAGCGTTTCCTAGATTCAACAACGCATTCCCTTTGGCCAATTGGTAGTCTGTTTTCTGAGCCAAATCAAAAGCTTTTTGGGCATAAACCTTCATCGCTTTAGGATCAGAGGTCTTGTAAGCATCGGCTATAGCATTGAGCAACTGCGCTTTATCGATGTCGTTTTTGGTTTTACTCAGTACAGTTAACAAACTGTCTGTTTTAGTGTTTTGGGCTACTGCCGAAAAAAAAGCCGTACACCACAAAGCCACTGCAAAAGAGTAAAGTATTCTCATGATAATTAAGTCAATGCTATTTCTAACAAATGTAAGATTTCCATTTGGAGCGAAAAACAGCAAATGAGTATTTACTGCCTTTAGTCGAGAATTTGACAAAAAAAATCCCGAGTATTAACTCGGGATTCTATATCAGTATAAATGTAATGCTTAAGACAAAGCGGCTTTCACTTGGTCGGCTGCTTCCTGGAATTGTACCGCAGATAAGATTGGCATGCCGGAATTATCAATTAATTCCTTAGCAATTTCTGCATTGGTTCCTTGCAAACGAACAATAATAGGCACCTTAATCGCATCACCCATGTTTTTGTAAGCATCAACCACACCCTGTGCCACACGGTCACAACGAACGATACCACCGAAAATGTTGATTAAAATAGCTTTTACGTTTGGATCTTTCAAGATGATACGGAAAGCTGTTTCGACACGTTTAGCATCGGCAGTTCCTCCTACGTCTAAGAAGTTGGCCGGTTCAAAACCTGCATACTTGATTAAGTCCATAGTAGCCATTGCTAATCCGGCACCGTTTACCATACAACCTACTGTTCCGTCAAGATCAACGTAGTTCAACCCAACTTCTTTGGCTTCTACTTCGATTGGATTTTCCTCACGAATGTCGCGCATGTCTGCATATTTTGGTTGTCTGTACAAAGCGTTATCATCAATATTCACTTTGGCGTCAACCGCCATGATTTTGTTGTCAGAGGTTTTTAAAACCGGGTTGATTTCAAACATAGAAGCATCAGAACCAATGTAAGCGTTGTACAAAGACTCAACGAACTTCACCATTTCTTTGAAAGCATTTCCGGAAAGCCCTAAATTGAATGCAATTCTTCTGGCTTGGAAACCTTGTAAACCTACTGCAGGATCGATTTCTTCAGTAAAGATTAAATGCGGTGTATGCTCGGCTACTTCTTCAATATCCATTCCGCCTTCGGTTGAATACATAATCATGTTTCTTCCTTTGGCTCTGTTTAATAAAACCGACATATAAAACTCTTGCGTTTCACTTTCTCCCGGATAGTAAACATCTTCAGCAATTAATACTTTGTGTACTTTTTTCCCTTCCGGTGGCGTTTGAGGTGTTTTGAGCATCATTCCTATGATTTGCTCAGACAATTCCTCTACTTGTTGCAAGTTTTTGGCCAACTTAACGCCGCCGCCTTTTCCTCTACCTCCGGCATGGATTTGGGCTTTTACCACGTGCCATCCTGTTCCGGTTTCTGCTGTTAGTTGTTTAGCTGCAGCTACTGCTTCAACCGGACTGTTAGCCACAATACCGCGTTGTACTCTTACTCCGTAACTGGCTAAAATTTCTTTTCCTTGATATTCGTGAATGTTCATATTGAAGATTTTATTTGTGTTGCAATGCTGAAAATGAATTCAGCAAATGTGTGACAAAAGTAATTAATTAGTCTTAAACCAAAAAGAAATGTATATCAATTTAGTACTTTTAGTGATTAAAAAAAATATTCGGTTTAACGCAACCCTACGGTTGTATTGCATCTAAGTTAAAATTCAAAAAAGCATGAAAAAGTACTTTCTTCTGTTTTCATTTTTGGTTTCTTTGCTGTTAGCGGGATGCAGTAATGACAATAGTACGGAAAACAATACTATAGACGGACAATGGAAACTGGTAAATATTACCGGAACTATAGCCGGTATTAACCATAATTTCGCACAAGGCGAGATCATTTGGGACATCAACCCGATTACCCAAACAGTAACAGTGGTTAACAATAATAGTAACGACAGTCTTTTTGATATTCTGGAAACCGGTGTTTACAATTACCACCATGACAATGGCCCTGAACTTCCTTGTGGCGAAAGCATAGTCATCAACAATATTGATTTGGGATGCTATACTGTTAACAACCAAACTTTAATCATTGACCAATCCATAGCTGACGGATTTAAAATTACCTTAGTCCGATAACTTAATGAGTTGTTAACGCGGACTTTTTCTTTGGATTTGCGCTGTACGCTACTTAGCTTTGCACAAATTTAAAATCCTATGATACAAACAACAGATTTATTAGCACTTTCCCAAGAATTCGGGAATCCTTTGTATGTGTATGACGCTGAAAAAATCGAATTTCAATACAAACGTTTAACCAATGCTTTTGCCAAGGTTGAAAAGCTTCGCATCAACTACGCTATGAAGGCCTTGTCTAATATTTCTGTTTTAAAGCTATTAAAGAATTTAGGTTCCGGATTGGATACCGTTTCCTTGCAAGAAGTACAACTTGGATTACACGCCGGTTTTACACCTGATAAAATCATTTTTACCCCTAACGGCGTATCTTTTGAAGAAATTGAAGCCGTGGCGAAACTAGGTGTTCAAATTAACATTGACAACTTATCGGTTTTAGAACATTTCGGCACTAAATACCCATCCGTTCCGGTGTGTATACGTATCAATCCGCATGTCATGGCGGGTGGTAATGAAAACATTTCGGTAGGACATATCGATAGTAAATTTGGGATTTCCATATATCAAATCCCTCATATTCTGCGCATTGTAGAAAACACTAAAATGCACATCAATGGAATCCACATGCATACCGGTTCCGACATTTTGGATATTGAAGTGTTTTTATACGCTGCTGAAATTTTGTTTGATGCGGCCAAACAGTTTAAAAACTTAGACTTTTTGGATTTTGGATCCGGATTTAAAGTACCTTATAAAAAAGGCGACATTGAAACTAATATTGAAGAATTAGGTAAAAAATTAACCAAGCGCTTTTTGACTTTTGAAAAAGAATACGGCAGAGAACTCACTTTAGCCTTTGAACCCGGTAAATTTTTGGTGAGCGAAGCCGGTTACTTTTTGGCCACTGTGAATGTTATCAAACAAACCACTTCGACAGTTTTTGCGGGGATTGACAGCGGATTCAACCATTTAATCCGCCCGATGTTTTACGGTTCGCAGCACAGCATAGAAAACATTTCCAATCCTAAAGGCAAAGAGCGTTTCTACACCGTAGTAGGTTACATTTGTGAAACCGATACGTTTGCCAGCAACCGTCGCATAGCCGAAATTCACGAAGGCGACACGCTTTGTTTCAGAAATGCGGGCGCGTACTGTTTTTCGATGGCTTCCAACTACAACTCTCGTTTCAAACCGGCAGAAGTTTTATGGAAAGACGGTAAAGGTCATCTGATTCGACAAAGAGAAACTTTTGAAGATTTATTGCAAAACCAAATTATGGTTGAAGTATAAAAGAAAACCCCGAATTAAAGTTCGGGGTTTTCTTTTTGTCTTTTTATTTTCCTAACACTTCCTCGAGCACTTCGCTCTCCGTTGCATTCGGTAAGGTTATTTTGAGTTTTTTAGCCAAGGTTGGTGCAATTTGCGTAATCACTTTTTTCTGGTACGACTCACCTCTTTTGATGTTCCAACCGTAAAAAATTAACGGCACGTTCGTATCATAAGCATACGGAGAACCATGTGTTGCGCCGGTAGCAGAATACTCAACATAGCCGGGTTTGTAAACAAAATACAAATCGCCGTTTTGCGTTGGATCGTAACCCTTAAAAACAAAGCTTAGCAATATATCATTGGCTCCGGAAGTCAGGATTTCTTCTTCGGTGTACACTCGCTTTACATAGTTTTTGGTGTAAAGAAAGTCTTTGAAGCTTTGTTTCACTTTGGCCAAATCTAATCCTTTGCTTTTGATGATGTCTTTGTCAAAATGCACATTATAGCTATCGTATTTCAACAACAAATTCGCACCGAAAGTTTGCTCGGAAAACGCAATTAAATCTTTGGTGACCTCTTTATAACTAATGTTGTCTACTTGGTATTTATGCTCTTTTAAATGGGTGGAATTTTCAGCACAAGCATGGTCGGCCGTTAAGAAAACCAAGTAGTTTCCTTTCCCAACTGTTTTATCCAAATAATTCAAAAAATCGGCTATAGTCAAATCCAAGCGCAAATAGGTATCCTGAATTTCTATGGAACGCGGTCCGAAAGTATGACCGATATAATCGGTAGAAGAAAAACTCACCGCGAGAAAATCGGTTACGTCATCTTTCCCTAATGCTTCTTTCTCGATGGCGCGCTTGGCCAAATTAGCCAACACATCATTCCCGAAAGGCGTTACGCGCAAGACACCGGCATCGTTGCTATCGTACATTTCTTTTAAATTATATGGAAAAACCGGTAGCTTTTTGTAGAGTTTGCCTTCGTAATTGTTGTTGTCAGCCAAACTTTCGTTGTAAGTTTCAACTGGCTTCAGTAAATTCCAACCGCTATTGATGTATGGCAAATATTGTTTTTCTTGATTAAATTCGGTTACCCAATTCGGCAGCGTTTTTCCGTAGAAAGAACTCGAAATAAATTCACCGGTTTTGGTATACCAAAATGCCCAATCGGCAAAATGCCCGGCCGGAAGAATGGCGCCGCGATCTTTGATACTCATCCCGATGACTTTGCCTTTGAAGTTGGTCGCTAATTTTAACTCGTCTGTAATCGTTGTGGCTTGAAGGTTTTTAGGCGACATCTTGCCTTCTTTTTCTGTCCCGGGAACTAAAGTATAAACACTGTCGTCATCGGTACAATAAACCTCTTTTTTTAAGGTACGATGGAACCATTCATTACTCACTATACCATGCAAAGCCGGTGTTGTTCCGGTGTAAATGGAAGCATGACCTGGTGCAGTGTAAGTTGGCATATAATTGTAATGCATATTGTAGAAGGTATAACCGTCTTTCATTAATCGCTTGAAACCATTTTCCGAAAAGTCGTTTTGGAAACGATAGAGGTATTCGGTTTTCATTTGATCAACCACGATTCCGACCACTAATTTGGGTTTTTGTTGGGCATACAAATGGGTAACGGCTACAACAAAAAAGAGTGAAAGTACTTTCTTCATGACATAAAATTGAATTACAAAAATAGGAATTACAACCCAATCCTAACTACTATTAGTGTTAATCTAAAGTTAGGTCTTAAAAAACAAATGCACACTCGTTAAAGCATGCATTTGGCAAATTCCCAATTTTAAAACAACTAACTTTATTTTAAGATCATAAATGTACACCTACGATTGGTGGCGTGTTCGGCTTCAGTACAATCGTTTTTCGGACAAATAATCAGCGGCTTGCTTTCGCCGTAACCTACCGATTTCAAGCGACGTCTTTCAATACCATTTTGTACCAAATATTCTAAGGCAGCCGCAGCTCTTCGGTTGGACAGTCTTAGGTTATACATTTCCGAAGCTCTGGAATCGGTATGCGATCCGATTTGAATTTCCATGTACGGGTACTTTTTCAACAATCCGACCAACACATCTAAGACTTGCGCAGCTTGCGGTTTGATGTTCCATTTGTCTAAATCGAAGTAAATATTCTCCAATTCAATCAGCACCGTTCCGTCGTCTTTTTTATTAATGATGTCTTCTGCGTCGTAATAAGACTCGACTTTCATCTGTAGATCAAGATAAACTTTTCCTTTCTGACTGGTATCAAACTCGGCTTCGGCCGGAATATAAAAATCCTTGAAAGCCATAATTTTGTATTTCTTGTTGGGTTCGGTGTTAAAGGTAAAATCGCCGTCTTTCCCAACCACAATCTCTTCTAACAACTCGCCTTTGTCATTGAACAATTTAACAGTTGCGCCCGGCAAAAGTTCTAATGATTTCAGATCACGCACTTCACCTTCTACTAAATATTGCAGTTTGTTATCTTCACGAACAAAGGTGTACAAATTGTCGTCTCCGGTTCGGTTAGAGGCAAAATAGCCTTTGTTGTTTGCTTCATCGAGTATGTAGTTGAAATCGTCCATCTCGCTGTTGATGGTAGACCCGAGATTGAGCGGTTTATCGAATTCTGTTTCCGAGAGTTTATAGCTCATAAAAATATCCAGATTACCGTTGCCTTGATGGCCATCGGAAGCAAAGTACAGCGTTCCGTCTTCGGTTACAAAAGGGAATTGTTCACGGTGAATGGTGTTGATGGTTTCGCCTAAGTTCCGCGGTTGGCTGTAAGTACCATCCTCTAAAATATCCACAACAAAAAGATCCATCGAACCAATGGTGCCTTTCATATCGCTGGCAAAGTATAATTTTTTGCCGTCTTTGGTTAAGAAAGGATGTTGTACCGAATATTCATCGCTGGAGAAAGAACACATCTTAACATTGGTCCATTGGCCGTCAACGAATTCAGCCTTGTAAATTTTTACGGTGGCCACTTTTTCGTTGTTGACTTCGACCTGCTTTTCTCCGGAACGATTGAAATACATGATTTTACCATCGACACTGAACGTTGCATTACTTTCGTGTTTTTTGGTATTAATACTTTCCGGAAAAGGCTCTATTTGAACCAATTGTCCTTTATCGTTAACCGAAGCCATGAACAAGTCCAAATATGGTCTGTCATTCCAATTGTAGGATTGGTCGCCTTCAGCATTTCGAAGTGAGGCAAAAGTTACTTTTTCGCCATAGAAAGCTATTCCGAAATCGCCGTTGGTTTTGTTTTTCGACATCATTTCGAGTTTGTAGCTGTCGGGTATATTTCGCGTAGCATTTTTCATGAACTTAGGCGTGTTTTGCTCATAGCCGAGATACTCCGACATAATAGCATCGCCTTTATCAAAATCTTTGGTACCTTTAAGAGCATTAGCATATCTGAAAAACACTTCTTTTTTGACGCTGTCTTTAAAAGTAAAAAACAACTGCCCGTAGGCTCGAACTGCATTATCCATTTGAAAGTTGTAATAATAGCAATCTCCTAAGTTTTGCAAAACCTCACGAGATTGAGGCAATTGTTCGTAAGCAGCAGCAGCCTTAATGTAAGCTTTGCGATTGAATAACGCATGGGCTTGTTTGGCACTGACTTTCTTTTGGGCAAAAAGAGTGGTGATACTGCAAAAAATAAATAATAGGTAAATGACTTTTTTCATAGTATCCGTTTTAGAAGAATCTTGGTGATTTATCATATCCTTTTCCGGATGACATTCGGCCTAAATCGAGATCAAACAATACAAAAACCTCGTGTGAACCGGTATTGAAATTTCTCAAATTAGTGAGCGTGTAATCGTAAGAATAACCAATTCTGAGTGTTGGTGTTACATAAAAACTGGCCAATCCGCTAACAGAATCATCTAATCGATAACCAATACCCGCTTCAAATTTGTTGTTGATCAACACATTTGTAGTTAAATCAACTGAAAGCGGCGCTCCGGCTACTCCTTTAGCCATAAAAGCCGGTTTTACTTTAAAATTGTCGTTACCGTTAAAAGTAAAGACATAACCACCGGTTAAAAAATAGTGAATCGCTTCTACACCGGTAGTAGTGATCCCGTTGGTGTTTTCGAGGTGTTTGGTAGTTAATAAATTAGGCGTTGAAAAACCTAAATAGTAATTATCGCCAAACAAATAAGTCCCGGCGCCAACGTTTGGAAATGTTTGACTTAAATTATTCTGAAATGCCGGATCCGGTAGCGGATCGGTGTATTGGAATCCGTTAAAATTAGTACTGAATAGCGTTACACCTGCTTTCACCCCGAAAGACAATCTTGTTCTTTCCGATAAGGACAAAACGTAAGCGATATCCGCAAAGATGTTACTTTCATTCACCACATTGCCAATTTCATCATGAACTACAGACAAACCTAACTCAACTTTTTTGGAAACCGGTTTGTGTACAAAGAAAGATTGCGTAGTGGGCGCGCCTTCAATACCAACCCATTGCGCACGATAAATGCCTCCCATTTTAATGATGTCCTTATCCTCAGTAGCATAGGCCGGATTAATAACACTCATATTGTACATGTAATGGGTGAATTGCGGATCTTGTTGGGCTGCCATTTTGGAAGAGCACAATGCCAAAAGCAAGCTTACAAAGCAGTATCGAATCATATGTTTTTTAGTAGTACTCATTGTCATTATCGGTTTAGATAAACTCTTCCTTGCACCGGTTTTCTAACACCGTCGTTGAAATAAAGAATATAGAAATAAACACCGTTTGGCAATATGTTGTTGCCCAAGTTTAGTCCGCTAACTGTTGTTGTTCCGTCCCAATTTGGCGTATTTCTGTTACCTGTGTAAATCAGATTTCCGTATCGGTTGTACACTTCTAATTTGAAATTCGGGTAAACGATAGCCAAGTTTTCAATTTCAAAAGTATCGTTGATGCCATCGTTATTTGGAGAATAACCATCAGGAATTAAGATATCATCACATACCGTCAAATCAACCGTAACCTCTAAACGAACAGCACCTTCACAACCGCTTGCTGTGGTTAAAGCAGCGTAGTAAGTAGTTCCGTGAACCAATAAATCAGTAGCATTGTAAGCTGTTCCACCCGTTGCTGCGTTGTACCAAATTACGGTTGGGAAACCGACCAAATTACCCGATAAGTTGTCAATAGTTGGGTTATCATCTCCACAGAAAAGATTCCCATCCTGAATGATTTGCGGTGTGCCCAACTGCGTAACATTAAAATCAATTGGAGCAATGATAGTTCCGGTGACACCGCAAGTGGTGGTTACCGAATCGAGTTGGTTTATGGTTAATGTTGTAGTACCATTGTTTGCCAATTCTGATGCCGGAATACTGAAAGTTCCGGTTCCGCTACTGATTGCGATAGTAAGGGAAGTAGTAGCAGTATTAGCCCCTGAAAGTTGGTAGGTTAAAGTGTAATTACCATCGGCTAAGTTATTGGCTCCTGAAATAGTAACCAAACTGGCAAAGTTGGCACAAGTATCTTGTACTGTCACTGTTGCATTTTGCAGGCTTGGTAAAGCATTAATTACTAAAGAAACCGAAGCACTTTCTGTAGTATTGGTACAACCTGTAGTGGCAATGATTCCGAAAATAGTCATGGTATAATTTCCGGCCGAACCAAAAATAGTTGCCGGAACCGTAAATTGTCCTGCACCAGCGGTTATAGTAACATTACCGGAGTTGTTGGAAGTTGGATTTGCGCCGGGGATTGAATAATTAAACTGGTACACACCGTCGGGTAAATTGGTAGTTCCGGAGATAGTGACTGCTAAATCGGCTCCATAACAAACAGCCGGCGAACTTAAGTTCGTAGCATCAATATCTGCCAAAGGTCGAACCAATATTTGAGTTGCCACTCCTATCAAAGTGATAGAACAGTTGGTCGCTGTATTTAAAATGGTAGCAAAATTAGCTACTGTTGTACCTATATTAGGCAACAGAGATGCCGGAATAGTAAAACTTCCTACACCACCGGTTATGGTTACAGTAGCGGTTTGACCGGAAGCAGTATTTGCACCGATTAAGTCATAGGTTAAAGTATAAGTTCCATCTACCATTCCGTTCAAATTCACTACCACATCAGAACCTAAACAAGCAGGCGATGTCGAAATATTAAAACTGGCAATTTGCGGATTAGGCAAAATGGTAAACTGAACAGTTTCGGTATCAGTAGAACATGAATTTGTAACGGAGTAAGTATAAGAATAAGTGCCAGGTGCAAAACTAATAATCGTTATTGTAGAGGTTACTGTTTGAGAAGCGGCATCTGTCCATACACCTCCGACATCAGCTCCGTTCAATAAAGAAGTTAAATCTAAGACCCCAACACTTGGACACAAAGTTACTACCCCCGTAAAAGCACCTGCGTTTGGCGCCGTATTAACTACAACTGTAACGGTTGAAACAGCGTCAGAACAAGGTGCTGTACCGGTTACGGTATAGCTAAAAGTATAGGTTCCTGCTCCTACCAAAGAAGGATTAAATAAGTTACCTGACAAAGCCCCGGTACTGCTGTTGTCATTCCATGTTCCAACCCCTTGAGTGCCATCCAATCCGGTTGTTAAATCTAAAGAGGTTATATTGGTACATGTTGTCAGTGTTTGACCAGCACCACCCGAATTGGCAGCCGGATTTACAGTAACATTTATACTTGCAGAAACCGAGGAACAAAATAAAGAAGAAACTGTGTAAGTGTAAACTCCTTGACTATCAATGGCAGGATTAAACACCCCTGTTCCACTTGCTAATGCCGGTGACCATGTCCCTCCGGTTTGTGCTGTAGAACCCAATAAAGTAAATAAGTCTTGAGGACCATCTGTTGAACAAACAGTTAATATATTGTCAGATCCTGCAATAGATAATGGATGAACTATAACAGTTACAGTAGAAGAAGCATTAGGACAAGGAGCATTTCCGTTTACTGTATAAGTAAAAGTATAAGTTCCTACACCAATTACAGAAGGATTAAAGATATTTCCGGTTAGTGCACCTGTCAAATTATCATCACTCCAAGTACCAATCCCTTGCGTCCCGTCTAAACCAGTCGTTAAATCCAAGGAGGTTTCGTTAACACAACTATTTAAAGTTTGCCCAATACCGCCAGAACTCACCGGTTGAAAAACTGTAACATTCACAGAAGCTGTAACAGAAGCACAATATGAAGAAGAAACCGTATAACTATAAATTCCCTGATTATCAACAGCAGGATTAAACACACCGGTTCCACTGGCCAATGTAGGGAACCATGTTCCTCCGGTTTGCGCCGTTGAACCTAATAACGCAAATAAATCTTGAGAGCTATCTGTTGCGCACAATGACAAAGTATTACTCATACCGGCCACCGGTAACGGATTAACAATAACAGTTACTGTTGAAGTAGCGTTTGCACAAGGAAAATCCCCAATTACTGTATAAGTAAAATGATAAGTTCCAACACCAACAATTGAAGGGTTGAAAATTGATCCGGACAGCGCTCCGGTATTATCATCATCAGCCCAAGTACCGGCTTGTTGTGTTCCATCTAAACCTGTTGTTAAATCGATTGATGTTGCACTTATACAAACATTCAAAACTTGACCTACACCTCCGTAATTTGGCTCTTGAGAAATATTTACCAATACTGTTGCTGAGTCACTACTACACAAACCTCCTCCAACAGTATATGTATAAGTCCCCGCAGGATCAACTGCCGGATTCAATACTCCTGTTCCACTCATTAAAGATGGAGTCCATATCCCTCCTAACTGAGCATTCGTTCCAAGTAAAGGAAATAAATCTTGAGAAGGGTTATTTTCACAAAGAGTTACAGTAGCATTATCCCCTGCATTTGGAATAGGATTAACCGTAACAGTAATAACCGCACTATCGTTATCACAAGGCTGTGTGCCCGATAAAGTATATGTATAATCCCCAGCGGTATCTACTGCAGGATCAAATACACCGGTGCCACTGGCTAAAGTTGGTGACCAAGTACCTCCCGGCTGCGAATTTGGACCTAATAATAACGCTAAATCTTGAGGTGTACTATTGACACAAAGTGTAATTGTATTATTTGTTCCTGCTTCCGGACCTTGGGTAACTGTAACAGTTACAGTAGCTGTATCATCAACACAAGGTGAAATTCCGGTAACTGTATAAGTATATATGCCGGATAAATCTACTGCCGGATTAAATACTCCTGTTCCACTGGCAAGTGGTGGAGACCAAGTCCCTCCAGTTTGTGGCGAACCGGTTAATGACGTAAATAAATCCACCGAATTTTGATTAGAACAGATAGCCAAAACTCCGTTATTACCGGCATCCGGAACCGGATTAACAATAACTTGCACACTAGCACTAACATCAGTACAAGGTGCTGTACCATTTAATGTATAAGTATAAGTCCCTGCAGGATCAACTGCAGGATTAAACACTCCTGTCCCACTCGTTAAAGCCGGCGACCATGTCCCTCCAGCTTGAGCTGTTGAGCCTAACAAAGTAAACAAGTCAACTGAAGGACTCAAAACACAAAGTACAATAGATGCGTCATTACCCGGAATTGAAGGTTGAACAATGGTAAGCGTGGTACTGCTCGTTTGTGGGTTAACACAACTTGGTGTTCCTGCGCTGGCTACACTTACGATGTTGATAGTCGTATTGGTGGTGTAAGTTCCTGTGATAGTGGCCGTACCCGATGCGTTTAAGGTTACCGTTTGGTTCGATCCGCCATTGATGTTGTACGTTACTGTAGCATTTGGTGTGCCCGTGAAGGTAAAAGTGGCACTGCTGTTAGCACAGATAGTCGTCGGACTAACCGATACACTCGCTGTCGGTAGTGGTAATATGGTAAGCGTGGTACTGCTCGTTTGTGGGTTAACACAACTCGGTGTTCCTGCACTGGCTACACTTACGATGTTGATAGTCGTATTGGTGGTGTACGTGCCGGCAATAGTGGCCGTACCCGATGCGTTTAAGGTTACCGTTTGGTTCGATCCGCCATTGATGTTGTACGTTACTGTAGCATTTGGTGTGCCCGTGAAAGTAAAAGTGGCACTACTGTTAGCACAGATAGTCGTCGGACTAAC
>Ga0208243_1000115_pt1 | contig 70534 bp, 82 predicted proteins | sample Subbio2Aug_QV12A_FD_184826 | JGI IMG/M metagenome (GOLD analysis project Ga0208243, IMG submission 184826) | Serpentinite rock and fluid subsurface biosphere microbial communities from McLaughlin Reserve, California, USA - CR12Aug_QV12A (SPAdes) | ecosystem: Environmental > Terrestrial > Deep... | reverse complement strand
TTGTAGAACAGATCTGGGAGGCATTCCATGACCTCTTCGAATTGCTTTATCCCTTTGTCTAAGCAAGTACCGTACAGATTGGCAATTGCTTCAAGAGTGGAGGTAGAAGACTCTTCGAAGTCCACAATAAAGGCTTTGTCCTCTTTAATGAACAAGAACGTTGTAGCCTTCGTTGTACCGATGATAACCAATCGGAATAGGACAGGGTTCTCGATGTGTTCGATCACCGTGTAGAGGGTTACAGGGCCTTCCAGAGGGATCAACCCGTGATGTTCGCCAGTGATGGAGTTCTGAGGTTCACCGGTGGCTAAATCAATAACGATCCGGCGTACGGCACTGCTTTCCAGAGTCGCTAAGCTGATTCTTCTGAACCGCCCATGAACCTTATTGGCTACTCCTTGAACTCCGTTAACCCCGAGTTCAAATTCGAAGTTGACTTTAAGCTGGTTCAGGTTCTCGACGACCACTGGAGTAAACGGAGCCAATGGTTTAGTAGAGTCAAGGGAGCGGGTGTCGCCCTTAAACCCCTTACCAACTGGTTTCTCTGTATTGCTAGGTTCACGAGCTGGCATATGCAACTCCAGTGCTAGGGGTTAATTGGAATCCAAGGCGTTCTTTTTCCTTGAGCTCTTTAACAATCTCTTCTGGAATAATCCGCCTGGCCAACATTCCCGATGGATAGATCTTACTCCTTCCAATACGAACATAATCCGTTTGCGTAGGGACTCGGGCAATCTCTTCTGTCACATCACCGATAAACGGGATATAGCAGTTGTTAAGAATACGAAGACAGAAGTTGACGTAAGCATCCCACTGCTGGACAGCTGTTGTCTGGTCTGCATGAACACCGAGAATCAGAGCCAGCGTTCCGGTGGTAGTCTGGATAGAGAACTCTCGTGCAACCCGCTCACACACTTCATCAAGATCAAAGGTTCTTTGGGTAATCTTGAACGCATGACAAAGGAAAGGCAGGTTAGAAGTGAGGTTCTTTTGCGCCCGTTCCTCTAATGCCTCTTTGGATAATTTAAGCATCAACTAATACTCCGTCTAATACACCGAGTTGATAGTACTCGGTACCTTCCTGGGCAGCATACTCTTTGTCTTGCACATCAAACCCTACTGCCTCGTAGAACTTACACGCATTGACATTCCCAGGGGTGATGATTACAAACAAGGGTTTCTTCACAATCAACTTAAAGGCATGAATCAAGCAACGTCCATACCCCTTACCGCGGTGCTCTTTCTTAACAACCAACTTATCTACCTGGTTATGATCCTCAACCTGGTTAGCTAAGAAGCCGACCATTTCACCGTCCGCACGCCCTAAGAAAATATCGTCCAGCTTGTTGAAAGCGGAGATGAGCATGTAGTCTAACCCGCCGTACTGGGCAGGAATGTGACTCAAGAAAGGTTCTTCAACGTCCCAGAGCTCCAGCAAGAGGTCATACACAAACTTTCTTTCTTCTTTACTGAGGTTTACCCGCTTAACCTGTTTAATTTCCATAACACTATCCACTGATCCAAATGAATAAACCTAGGGCATGCACCCTAGGTCCTTACAGAATTCTTACAGGCCCTTAGGTAACATTCCTTCACCAGTGAAGATGTACTTCTCGGCAAGACGGGCGGCTGCTTTATGACCAACAAACTGATGAATGATATCTTTCGCCACTGGATAAACTGGAACCACTACTCCACGACCCCCGTGCATATCGGTCAGTCGGTATTTGGGAATAGTGCGGGACGCAGCAGTCATGGACGAATGACCACTTTCCTTACGAGGAACTCCGCTGTGACCATTGTTCAGTAACTTACGTTGCATGTAATCCAGTTCACCGAAACCCGCTTCGACAGCGGCTTGACGCATTTCTTTCTCATACAGAGCGTGAGTCAGATACGACGGGACCTTACCGTGGTCGACATGACCTACTGTTCCAACATTTGGCATGGAGCCGCTTTTACTATAAATTTCGAAGTTAGTGAGTTGACGCGGGTGATCCGGGTCCCCGTAAAGAAAAGGTGAGTCAGTTAGTTTACGCTTACGACGCAAGTTAAGCAGCTCTGACGTGATAAATTCATGTTCAATATAAAGGCGCTTACCAGTATGCTGGAGGGTACCTGTGTACAAATAAGCATCACCCACTGGACCGAGATAACTCCGATGACGAGGAGTGAGTGCTGAATGAACTTCAAACTTGTCAGTGTCTTGGCGGCGCAACCCACCACTCATCGGATGATGCTTATTGATAATGTCTGAGTAAGGCGCACGTTTTTGATACATCCATGCTGGAACACAGTTGAAGATCTGACTGTCGTAGTCTGCTCGGATCATGTTAGACATGGTGTGAATGACCGTTTGACCAACCATTACTGCAAGACGGGCATAGCCGACTTCAAAGCTCAGACCGATTACGGGATTTTCTTCGGTCAGGTATTTGGTAGGGAGCCAGTTGCGAAGTTTCATGAAGTATTCCTTAGGTGGATTGCGATAACCGGATGGCTATACGTTTGAGTAATATAGGTTTTAAAACAAATAGGAACAAAAAATAAGGTAGAGGTGTTACCCCCTACCTTATTCAGAGTTGGTTAAGCCTTGTGTTGCTCGTCCAGCTTGGCGAAGAACTGATCGTAGGTCATCCAACCTTCTGGCAGGAGTTCAACGTCAAGTACCTCGCCTGCTTTCAGATTCTGGATGATGGCTTTGGCAGCATGCGCGTCGTCAGTAAAGAAGATACCGTCTTCAAGCACATACGGCTTCTTGAAGATACCTTTGATACTGAAGTTTTCCGGGAAGTTATCCTGCCCTTCACGCTTCATGACAGTCACGGAAATAAGACTGCACGCCTTACCGATATGACTGACACTGCCGAACGCCATACGGTCGTTACATTGAGCAAAGCCGGTGGCCAGTTCCTGACGGCACAGCTGAGCCCAGTTTACGCTGTCTTTCAGGTACTGGTTCAGGGTGAAGTGGATAACCGCAGCTTGTTCTTCTTCCGACTTGAACGGAATGTCCTGCCCTTTCAGACGCAAGGCATTGGCCAGGTTAGCGCATTGAAAGTTAGGGCGGCCCAGAATGGCGATCAGGTCACCTTCCAGTGGAGGGAGTTCTTTGATTACTTCGTTCATGATCGAGTTCCAAAAATAAAGAAAAGTAAACCTAAGCGGAGTTACCCGCTTAGGCCATTACCCAGTTACTTCTTTTTCTTGCCTTCTTTGGCGGGGGCTTTCTTCTCGACCACCTTCTTTTCCTTGGCTGGCTTTTCCTTCACTTCCTGTACAGGCGCGTCAGGGTTGAAAGGAAGACTGCCAGGGGTCAAGCCGCCAGTCAGAACAACGCCGGAAGCCATGACCATTGTAGCGCGGTCAACACGGGACTTCTGCTTGGGCTTGAACTGAGCCGACTTCTCGAAGGTAAGTACGTTCAACTTCTGTTTGACCTTACCTTCGTTGGTTTTCACCCGACGGAAAGCATCCTGGAAGTTACCCGGGTATTCCTTGAAGTTGAGGTCGTAGCAGTAGCCGCCGATGCTCAGAATGGTTTTCGAGCGCTGGTCACGGTAGAAGAACAACTTCGCCGGAACCTTGACCGCATCACCACGAGCAGCGCTGGTCACCGACATTTCCAGTACGGCGTCTTCTGGAGTGACCGCGGTCAACAGCTCCCAGAGGAACAGAGCCTTCGGGTACAGACGGTTGCAGGTCTTCTCGAAGGTGTCCTTGCCACGGGCCAGGTTGTTGGAGATCAGGTTCAGTACCGCTTCCTGGGCGTTCTTGGACACGTTCGGGATGTAGAACCCGAACACCTTGCCGCCTGGCAGTAACGTGAAGTAGGTACGGGTGCTGGTGAACACGATCACGATCTTGTAATCCAGTTCCGCGCTTACCAGTGCCGCAGTACCCAGGATTTGACCTTCAACCAGAACGTCACGGATCTTGCCTTTGATAACCTTGCCGAACACCAGTTTAGCGTTGTCAGCGTCGATTGCGATGATGCGGTCGTGCTTGAGGTTCAGCTCTTCTTCAGTTGCACCCGCGGCGATAAGGTCAGCGCGTGTCAGCTCGCTAACCAGTTGAAACAGTTGATCTTTCTTAACGACATTGAGGGCCGGCGCACTGGCAGTCTCAACGATCTTGGCAACCGCATCAGCTTTCTTACCTACAGCAACGTTAACGTTGTTCATCTGGAGTTCCTTTCTAATTAAGGTGTAGTTGTTCTTACGGTTCACTCAGCCTTTATTTGGGGTCGGCTAAAATAACCCCTTTGAATCTGCTCGGACGGATAAACATCCAAATCCAAGTCATGAACCCATCCGCTCACGCTGATCATGTTCTTCTTCGGGTTCTTACTGTCGATATACACCCGCACGCTCACCGGAGTATCACTGAAGCTCTTCACGGTAAACTGCTGGATCAACAACTCTTCTTTAATGCAACGGAACAGCCCTGTGAACAACCCAGGGATTGGATCGACAGTACGGTTGAATACCGACGAGCCTTTGTTCAAACTGTTGGAATACAGGTTGACCACGGACTCTTTCAAATCTACCGAGCTTTGGCAGATAATGAAGTAATACCCCGAGTTCTCCTTACAGACCGCGTAATAGGTCTGGTTGGTGGTTCCGATAACCGTAATACGGAGATTACGATCAACAGCTTTCAAGACCGTGTACAAGATGATGGGGTCTTCAAACGGCATCATCAGGTTGGTCTTGTTAGCACGCAGAGCCGGTTTACCGTTGGTGACATCAATAGCCAAGCAACGACGTACATCGCTCCCGACAAAAGAACCCATCAAACCCAGTTGAGTACTGAGCTCGGCATGGAAGTCTTTACCCAGGGTCAGAGCACTCAGGTCGAGTTCTACTTCAAACTCTACTTGAGGTTCGACCGTTGGCACAGGAACCGGTTCGCGTTTACGAACTGTTACAGATTGGATCGCTGGAAGCGTGGACCGAACAATAGACATAATAACTCCTTACCGATGACATTGTTTATGCACCTCGGCAATAGGATGAGACAGAAGTGAAACTTTACGGAAGTGCTTTTGATCCAACGTACTCGAAACAATAAGTTCCGCTGGAGCTCTGGGTCGCCATTCAATTTCAGCAATGAATGACGGTCCTACTTGCTTAAAGGACCCCTCGACCGTAAAGGATTTATGGACGTTTTCAGTTACAAAGTGACTCGATACCAAATGCGCAATGTTGCGATAAAAAGCTACAAAAGACGGACTGTCGTTAGTCAATAGACCACGGAAGAGGTTTTCAATAACCTCGTCGATAGTCTGACTGGGTGCATCGATGATCACTGTTTCACGTTTCACGTTACCTAACCAGTAGTAGCGACTTTGCTGACGACTGGAAATACAAACCAGGATCCCCGTCTCCCCACGGATAACCCCGTAGAAAAGGATCCCAGAGGACAGACCAGGGCGGAGAGTAATCCACCGAGGACCTGTCACATGATCAGGTGAACGTGTTGCCATGGTCCGTTTGTAAGCGGCAGGAGGCATCCCTGTTATTTTGTCGATTCGAATACTGCCAGTACTGTAAGGCGTTAAATCCTGAGTCGATGCAGCGTACGCTAATTTCAACATAGTGCTTCCCCAATACCCCAAGAACTACTTATTACAAAAATCAGCATGTTGGATGACTGTGGTTTCTTTAGCGCTCTTGCCCACTATCCAGTACGTTTGCGAGTTAGGAAGAATCGCTGTACCAAACTCCCCTTTGTTGTACTCTTTACGCCACGTCTTGCCTTTGTTATCCACCCCAACAAAGATGATAGGGTCACCTGGCAGAACAATTTCTACTCGCTCATCCACCATCGACCATGGTGGAGTCCAACGCCAACCACTGAGAGACTTGACCGGAAGGCTCAAACTACGGCGACCTTCCAGCTCGCCATTTCCGTACACAAACTTGCAGGTATACGGGATGGTGTAACGCTCACTGCGAATGTTGTTCATCGCGTAAACGTAAGCCAGGAAGGACAACCCGCCGATCAACGAAAGAAAGAACACCCAGCCGGACCAAAAGATCAGTCGACTACGCCGTTTGTTCTTCTTAAGCTGTCCGTGGATCTCCAGGGCAAGTCTTGCGCGCTCACCTGCATCGAGGCTACCACCAGATTTCAGGACTGCTTCCAGGTCCCTGTCAGTGGCTTTACGGCTGTTAGCTGCTTGCCGCAGACGCTGGTTAGCCAACGCGCCATTCAGCAGGGCTTCTTCCTCCGAACCGATAGGTGGCGGAGAGTGAGGGAACGAGTACTTCTTGAGGATCTCCTCATCACTCAACTTCAAGCGAGCAGGGACGTTAACCTGCTGTGGGCTGGGCTCTTGTTTTTCGATGTTTTCCGGTACAGTCATCTGAACAATCCTTTTGCAGTTAATAAAGCGAGATTACAGCGTTACAGCAAACGGTTAATCAGGAAAGGGATATGCAGTCCTGGGTTACCGTCTTTTTCATCAAACACTCGATACGACAGAACACCGAAGCGAGCGTGATTCGTTTGGTAGGTCAACCCGACAAATGCAGGGATGCCATCCATTACAAAGCTGATCCCCTTGATCTTGAATTTCTCCAGAACCATGTGGATCGTCTTAACGTACTTCATGTCGAAGAACTCCTGAATGTTGTTCAGGACATTCTCACTGACCGCTACACCCCGACCGATCTCACGATTGGCTGTCAGTGCAGAGATAGCTTGTTCCCCGAAGTTAATAACGTCAGGAGTAGTGATCAACCGATCCGTTGGGAAGTTGTCCATCTCCATGATGTTGTCGAGGTGTTCGATAGCGTGAGCGAACTCAACAAGCAAAGCGTTAGGCAAATCCGCCTGCTTGAACTTAGCAACGAAATCTTCGCCAAAGGCTTTGAAGGTTTTGACAACTTGACCAGGAGTAATGTCCTCGTGGATGTTATCAAATCGGTCCTTCTTGATTCGGCTCTCCTGAAAATCTGGTAAAATGGCTTGCATGATAGTCTACCCTTTGGTAAGAACCAAACTTAATTGCAAAAGATACTCTGGTTAGTTATTAAATACCAAAGCGTATTCACCTAGGTAATATAGGTTTGAAGAAACGCTAACATTAACGCACTTGCACAAATAACCTACTATCCAAGGCATTACGCCTTGGATAGTAGTGTTAATAGAAATCAAACGGAATCGGGATCGACGGTGTAGGGGAACTTGTCTTCCGGATGAGCCAGACGCTTGTAGTCGGTAGGAGGGATAACCATAACCCCACCTTTAGCAACCACAAAGGGAATAGACCCACGAGTGTAAGCGTTCATCGTCACAGACAATGAGTTAGCACCGATGGTCAGTTCACTGTCATCAATGGCGTATCCGAAATTACTTTGGAAGGTCGCCTTAGCATTAACCTCCAGAGTACCTGCCAAGGTTGAGCTCGGCAGTACCATTCCCGGGAATACCTCACCCTCGCTCATGTAACCGTAAACACCCGGTATTTCTTGCTCGAGCAAATCATTGATGCTGGCAAGTGGGTTAGCGGGGTTCTTCAGCGCGTAGGGTTCAGGCTTATCCAGGAAAGCAGGTAACCAGCGTTGCAGGATACCTCGGAAATTGCGGTTATCAGAAGAGACCGTCGCTACTTGAGCTTCGGCAACTCCAGGAACCAGATCAGAAATAATGATGTCACCCAGTTCCAAGTTCTGGAATAAAGGCAGCATCTCTGGGTCGTCTTTATAACGTTCCAGGTTTACTTCTACAAACTTGTTCAGGAACAGTGTTGCAAGTGGAATAATCCCAGCCATGATCAGGCCTCCTAGTCAGTATAAGATTAACCCAGCAGGAAGCAAAAATAAAAGGGTAGGAGAGGGTGTTACCCCTCTCCCTTTACCTTTATTGACCAACGCTGGCTGTGCGACCGTGCAACTTGACGGTACTGAACACAGAACTCGCCGTGGCCAAGATCTGAGCCGTTTGGAAACCACCCTTCAATGCAGTGATCGTTGCGAACGCAGTATCCCACACCGCCATGTTCTCCATGTCATCCGCGTCCATCTTCTCACCAGTAGCAATGTTGATGATAGGAAGGACCTGAAGGATGTTCAGTTCACCTTGATTGAAGGGGAGGTGAGGAGTCATCAAATGGCGGTAAATGCTGAGACCGATGGTCTCTACGATATGCCGATCCATTTCGTTGTCCAGGGCTGCGTAAACCTCACGAGCCGCGTCAATAAGACCCATGCCGCAACCAGGCAACACACCGTTCTCCAGGGCGCTACGAACAGCCTTTACAACGTCCTGATAACGGTCTACACGCTCTTTGATCTCTTGGTTGGTCTCACCGCCCACCAGGATGGTTACAACCTCGCCACGGAGACGACGGATGCGACGTTCGTTAATACGAGCCCGGGTAGTGAACCGATCGGAGTAGCTGTAACCAGCGATCTCTTTCTCGATAGCGTCGATACGAACATCGATACGAGCCACGTCTTCTGGCTTCAGTTCACGAATGGATGACCGCGCGACACCGATGGTCAGCGGAGTGGTACTGATACTGGCTTGCGCGGAACGCAGACCTTCCAGACCGTTGACGTAAGGAGCGCCCAGGATGCTACCAATGTCCTGCATCTCAGCGGCACCCAGACCGCCACCCAAGTTGGTCATTGCAACAATAACGCCAGGAATACCGTTGGTGTTGTATTCCTTCAGCCGCGCATCGTTTACCAGCAGGTTAGCCAGCATGTTGATCGGGTCTTTCTCGATACTGCGAACTACGAGAACAATCGGTGGCTGGGAGATGCCCGATGGCCGGGTATTGTCCTGGAACTGCTTCCGGATGTTCACGATACCATCAAAGAAATCTTGAGGATTAGCGCGAAGAATACGATCGTCTACGATCACCGGGATGTAGCTATCCAGTTTTACCTGGCTGGCGTTGTTGTTGCCCGCAAACCACTGGTCAGCGAAGTACATGTTGATCACGCGACCATCAACACGTTCGACCTCGTCAACAGCACCACGGCCTGGTTTGATCTCGACGTCAGGATAGCCTTTCTCGGCACTGCGATAAATCGCCATTACCTGAGAAGCCAGTTCGCGTTCCTGGTTGGACGTAGTCAACGCCACTTTGTACAGCAGCTCGTCGTCCAGCTTGGGGAAGATGGCCTGGTCTTTCAACGTGGCGATCAGCTTGGCTACGACGTCCTCTACGCGCTTCCGACCTTTGAAGCTTGGGTCTTCACGCAGCAGACGATAGATGACCGCAGTCAGCTTGATAGTGGTCGTGGTGCCATCACCACACTCGTCGTCGGTTTTGATAGCCGGTTCGGAGATGATTCGGTTGATGATTTCTTCTTCGTCGGAAGAGAACTGCAAAGCACGCGCAACCGTCACACCGTCTTTGGTGGTCCAGCTAGACTGACCGCTACCGATCAATGCCACTTGACCATCAGGACCCATCGTGGAAGTTACCGCCGTTTCAACTTTCGACAGTACTGAGTCGATCAAAGACGTTGCATCATCACCCAGCAAAATTTTGTCAGTCATCATAATCTCCACTTGCAGAAATAAATAAGGTGCTTACAACCTAGTAATATAGGTTTAATTTTTTCTACTGTTCCAACACCGCTTGGATCTTTCCGAGGTTCAGCAGCAGGAACAAAATAACCCCTACACCAACAACCCTTAACAGGCTAAGCATCAAACCTGGCACTACGTGTTTCCGAAACATTACCTTTCCTTAGAACTTTGTGATAACAACTTTGTCACTGTCTTTAGGCAGTTGGTTAATCAACTCCCCATTACGATGTCGCGCGTTCAACTTTTTGATAGATTCAATTGCAATACTCAACTGAACTGCAATTTCTTCTAACCATTCCCACTTTCTTTCTAGGAACCCCATTTCGACATTACGGGTAACATCATCAGTGTGATAACCGTAATAATCAGCCCACAGGTTAATCGACCGAGAACAGTCTGCAATAAAGAACTTACCACCACCATTGGGGTGTAGCTCGTAAAAGAAGTACCCGGTATAAGGGGTATTCTCGTTCAGCTCGTTCAACCACTCCCGTTTGAATTCAAGAGGGTGAGCGGCAGGTTTAGCAATCCTTCGTTTGCTCTCTTTAACAAACGTTCGGAGTGCATTACGAAGGGTAATGAGCTTCTTCTTGAACCGTTTAAGCTGCTGGTCGTTGACATCTGAATGCAAGTGGACCGTGGTGTTTCCATAACGGATGTTAAACGACGCATCCCAGATGAAACCTTTCTTACCCTGCTTAGTAACTACCCCACCTGTCCAGACAGTTCCAACAGTACCCGGTTTAATGGACATGTTGTAGAAAGTACAGTCAGCCCGTGTAGTGTCGTAGCTATAAAGCTCTGGTAACCAGGCCTTACCGAGTTCTATCAATGTAGGACCTGACATGATCAACTCCTTGAGAAAAATAAAGGTATCCCCCCTCCCAGCTGGTTAGGCTGGGAAGAGTAATTAACCAATTTACTTCGTTACCAGGTAATATACGTCACCCAGTTTTTCGAAACGGCTTTCCGAGCAGTTAAACGACGACTGCACGTCCAGCGCGATTTTGGCGCCGAGATTAAACGCAGATACCACACGACCACGGGTCTCGTCAGACTTAACTTCACCGCGCGCAAAAGTAGCCTTGGAGATGATGTGGATCCCCTCGGACCTGAGCTGGTCGCTAACGGCCTTGAAGGCCTTCATTGGAATTTTCTGCTGGATCTTGATCTGAGCCATTAACGTTTGTCCTTAAGACGATCAGGGTTTGGAGGAATGTAGGCGGCGCGTTCCCTTACCGTTAACAACAACTCGGCAGCGGAATCAGGAGAAAAGGTACGTACTTGAGGTTCGGGATATACCCCACCTGTAAGCGTACCTGTCCAATGCAGCTGCCAGCCTTGAAGGTTGCTGTAGTACAACATGAACTTCCAGTTCCCTACATAACCTTCTGCGTAAGCCGCCCCACGAACGTATTGAAAGCGGATCTGGCTCTCTTTACCGAAGGAGTGACCATGCATCGAGCGGCTCGGAATGTACTTCTCTGGATTCCAAACGTTATCCGGATCAGTCAGGTATTCCACCATTTCGGCGAAGTCGCACTTCAACATTTCCTTCTGCTTCATTAGATTTCTCCTCGCGAGTGGGGCACTGCCCAAAGATAAGTAAACATTGCAATAACGATCATCAGTACTACCAACACGTAAGTCAGTCGTTTACCTAAACGAGCCAACTCTCGATTGATACTCCGGAGTTCGTCCACCCGACCAAAAGTATTGGCGTCTTCGGTGATCTTGAACACCCGGTTGAATTTCCCATGCGCCATACAGAACAAAACGTAATAGTAGACGAAAATGGGAATCAGTAGGTACAACGAGCCTTCTAACAGCATTGCCCAGAAAGGCATGGTGATCTCCTAGTTATCAGGTTTGATATACACACGACGGAACACGGAGTTAGGGTTAACAATCTTTCTCCAGGTCCGGGAGTGGGTTTCGCAATAGCGACTTTCACCATGCTGCTTGGTCTCGTTCACCAGGCAGAGTTTGCATTTACGACTGTTACCGAAGTCACCGTACTTGACGGCTTCCCAGTTAGTCCAGCGGTGCCCGATGGTGTTGCAAACGAACAACCGCCCAGCTAGCCGGAAGAAGGCATGGGTCCGCGGGTAATCAGACTGGATCGCGTGGCCCAGGCTATTACGGACACAGCTCAGTAACCACTTGGCGTTGTGATCAGGGTTGGTGCTTTTCACAAAGCGAGCACGGTAGAACCTGGGGACATAACGAAGCAGGCTGTTATAGCTGCACACTATGCCAATCAGCCCACCAATCGCCCACACAGGCCAAGGATAGTTAGCATCCATCCAGTTTTGAGCAATCGCCATTATCAGGAGAGGATCTAGGAACAACATGAATCCCTTCCAAGGTCTGAGTTGTTCTTTCAGGTTGTTGAGCTTAACCCATTGGGAGTGGTTACCCCCTTTGGCGATCAACTGTTTGCACTTCCATTCCAGCAGGTGGTAACTGCCGTCGAAGAGAAGGCTGAATATCAAGAGTAATGTCAGTATCATTGCGCAGGTTCCTGTTTGAGGTAATCGTTATAACGGCGGATCATGTCGTCGTCTTGGACTTTGAGGTAATGTACCTCTTTCGCCATAACTTTGATCCAGTGGTTAATAATCAGCGGATACTTGTCACGATCCTTACAGACCATGGCAAAGGGAATACCACCACCCCATGGCCAGTTATCACAGCGATCGTAATAAGCCAGTTTGTCCATGTCGATCTCGCTGAGGATATCTTCATGGATGAGGAAGTTAAACAGTTCTTCCCCAACCAACTGTTTAACGTAGTCGGCCGTACTACCAGGGAGCTCCATCGAGAAACGATGTTCCGGTTGGTGAGTACGGTGTTGGCGAATCCGCATCTCCAGGAACTTGTTCAGTTCGTAATCGGAGTAACGCTTGGCGTGGTCCAGATCGACGAAGTTCATCGGTTCGACGGAGATGTCTATTGCCCGGTCATTGCCATCAGCTCTGACCAAGCAACGGGACCAGCGGAACCAATAATCGCTCTTGTTGAACCAGTTACCATTTGCACTTGCAACTGACGGTAAAATAGTCTTAAGGTTCATTTAGACGTCCTCCCGTGAAGTGGGGTCATGTTGTGGGCCATGCGTTTAGCCGCGAGCTTAATACCTGGGTTAAGGTAGATCTCGGTGTAGGTACCGTCATCTTCTTTTTCCCACACAGCCTCGATCTTGTTCATGATAACCGAGAGAAGGTATTTCCGGTGGTACCCGGTGTGGTCCTCCCCGTACAGTTCAAACTCGAGAGGGCTAATCACCCGCTCAGGCTCAGCGTTGTAGCTGATAAACCCATCTTTATCAATCGACAGGTCTCTCATGGCACTGTCCAAACTATTGGTCTGGTACAGTGTCTTAGGGTGAGGGATCTTAACCTTATTACCCTCTGCTACACTTACTTCATCATAAAGCCCCATAACAAACAATCCTCAATAAAACAAATGTTGTTGATTCAACCTAATAATGTAGGTTTGAAAGTAACTAGAAAACAAAAAATAAAGCAGGCCGTTAAGCCCGCTCTATCATGGGGTTGTTACTTACAGATTACTGGATGACTTACCAATCAGCGTACGGCGCATGGGGAGTTAGCCCACGTTCGGTCGGTTTGATCTTGTGAACAACGTGTACGATACCATCCGCTTGTCGAGTATCGCCCCATATGCAATGGGTATCATCCTCAGTTGGCCACACAAAGATGAAGGTGTTTTGAAGAGGCATCAATCCTTTCCAATCGTCCAGTTTAGGCTGGCGCTGAACGAACCACGAGGGTTTAGGAAAGATTCCCTTTACCTCGTCAGTCAGTTTGAGAGTCATCCCCGAGTAAGCCTTACGTTCTTGCAACACCAGACGAATGTCCTCATCGTCTTTGCGCAGCAGATCGTAAACATTGTTACATTCGAAGAACGGACGAAGCTCATTAAGAATATGCCCAGAGCGTTGTATCAATGGCCACTCACCACGAGCCTCTACAAACTTGAACTGTCCATGTACCGCAAACCAGAAGTTATCCGGATCACCGTTACTTTCTTTGAACAAGCCGTTCAGTGCAAAAGTAATACTCGGTTTCATGACTCACTCCCCTTTGTCCATGATTTATTCCCCTTAACTACGGTTCTTACAATTCCGTTCACCACTCGACCCTCCTTGAAGGGTTTCAGGATATCCTGGTCGTAGTCTTCGAGAGGAACTACGGTACCGTCATGAAAGAGACTCAGGTGGGAAGCCTTAATGCTGCTTTCCTCCATTACGACGATCCCGCGTTCTATGACCATCTTGACTTCAATATCGTAGTGGATTTCGTGAGCGGTTCCCCAGATAGGAACAAAGATATCCGCGTAGGCATCCGGATTGTTGAATTCCTCTAGTCCCAAGAAAGAATGTCCACGCATCCCTTTGATCTTGAAGTTCAGAGGACTCCCGCGATCCGGGAAGGCGTTACCGGGGAGTTCACTGGTATCAACATAAAGACGGAGTTCCTCACCGCCAACATCGAAAGCCACCACGAGGGAATCGATAAAGGTCCCCAAAGCATTAGAGCGCTTGCTCATTTTGGAATTACCTTGATAGACCAGCGATTAATGGGAACGTACTCACTCATGCCACAGTGATCGTCGTGCCGTTTAAACAAAAGGTTCTCTCGACCCGGACGGACTACCAGCCAGACCATTTGGTCAGGATTCTGGATTTCGTAGTTCAGGGTGTAGTTATCCCGGAACCAACGACGAACCTCACCCACCAACGAAGAAGGGTGACCCATGCTTGGAGAGGTGTATCCAAGACGCCGCGCCTCGATCAGTGCGGCACCAGCCAGACGCCAGAGATCCGTAGGGTCTTGCTGGTAGTAGATGCTCAGTGGAAGCTCGATCCAAGCTTCACCCGTGGTCGGATCAGGGTTGAAGATTCGAGCGCCAGAGAACAGAGTTTCCTTTGGCTCACCCGTAGGCTGAACACTAATAACTTCAGACATAAATATTCCCTCAAATATAAAGCGGCTGGTCTTTAGGGACGAGCGTGTTCTTCCACCATGTAAGTGAGTCACCGCGCTTAATCCCGGTCTTCTTACCGCGAATAAAAAAGCAATGTGTACCGTGGGCGATGAGCACCCCGGAGGGTGTCACCGCCTTCACATTAAAAACGGTATACTTGCGGAGCGCGATGTACTCTTCCGGCTTCAACAACAAACAATGATTTGGAAGCAGTGCCATCGTGACTTCCCCCTTGTGCCCTTACTTCTGAATAGCTGCAATCGGAGTACAACTCTTTATCTCCGAAGAATACATCGCTTTCTTCCACCAGGTGACTGATACCCACTTTGGTAGCGCCTTCAAACTTGTAGATATACAGCAGCTCCAAGCCGACCTTGTAAGTCTCAGCCTGCATGTCAGCCAGACCTACTGTCTCAGGATCAACTTTGGTGAATCGGGTTCCCACTGGAAGTTTCACCACCCGCTCATCAGAGACGCTGAACGTGGTTTCCACCTTCTCCAGTTTGATGTCATGGAAGCCTTCGGGTGAGTTAGCGTAACCCCACTCTTGGCAGATCAAGACGGTTTCTGCGTGAACGCTAAAGGACAACAGTACAGTAAGCAAAGCAATAAAACGTTTCATGAGTAGCATCCTTATAAGGAAAAAGTTATTAGTTATACAGCAGCGTTGATCAGGTCTTGCATGCGGAGACCTTCAACCTCTTCCAGGTGAGTCCAGAAGTTGTTGATGATGCCATCCATTTCGTCCTTCCAGTTGCTGTAACTGTCAGTACGATCTTTACGGAAACCAATAGAAGCTTTTTCCAGATCACGACCGTAGATGTAAACGTCGATACGGGTATTGGTCTGAACAGCGTAGAACATCGTTGGCCATTCTTGCTCAACGACTTTGGTGATGCTGACAGTGTCTTGACCAGCAGGCAGTGCAACGTTACGACGGGATTCACACCATTCACGGATCTCGGTCATAGCACCAGCCAGTTCAGCTACTTCGGTGCAGTGACTGGCCAGTACTTTGGTCAGCGACTTGATGCAGGTACCGTCGAAGTTCAGAACGTTGGTACGGAACAGACGACCTTTCTCTTGCAGACGAACACCAACGCTCAATGCGATCCGACCAGTGTTGCATTTGGTAGCGGACGATTGAACTACGTAGGAGCGGCCGGTGATTTCGTTACGGTTAAAAAGTTTCATTGCTATACCCCTAAGGTAAAAGTGTGTAATTAGTTTTGTTTGGTAACGCTGGACATCTTGATCTCGCCGAAGTGCTGCTGGTATTCAGCCAACGCTTCACGAATATCAGTGAGTCGTTGTAACCCGTAGATCATCTGACCCGAGTTACCTGTTTCAAAGCCCAAGTTAAGCTCCCGGGTGGAGCGAGCGAATACTTCGATCCTTACTTCTTTTTCCGACCAGGTCCCGTGAATGAACAGCGGGTTGAACCCAATCGTAGAAGCCAAGTTGAAACGACGATCAGGTTCTTGAATCCAAGCGATAGTTTCATCAAACACCCGGATGTATTCACCGATCGTTTTCATGTGAGCCACGAACTTCTCATCGACTGAGTCGTTATGAGCAACAATAGCCTCGAGAGTGGTAGCGTGGGCCGGAGCATTAAGCGGAATAACGGTTTTCAGACCAATGCTACCATTGGTACCAAACTCGAGCTCCAGTCGAGTAACGAAGATGTTCTTCTCGTTAACCGTTGCGCGGCGAGAGAAGATCACGGAACGACTGATGAAGGATGGGATGAGCCGGCGGTCGGCAAAAAGAGTGCGCATGTTATTTCCCGTATGCAATGGATTGTTGGTGTTGTTTTTCGATCAGGTGGACTGTCATGTAACTGGCCATCCCCAGTTGAATAAGGATTGCAAGCAGGTAGATCAGCCCCCAGCGGACATGACGGCGCGATTCTGCAAACGCATGCTTGGGCAGTGCGTTCAGGCAAGTGTCGTTCATCCAGTACGCGATCATTGTGAACAGTGCTGGTATGAACAAAGCGATCAGTTGCAAGGTCAGCATAATTAATTCCTTTGTATTAATCTACCCAGGTAATATAGACCTGAATATTACCTAAGCTTAACTTTTGTGTACCCCACCAGGTTACCTGGATAACGAGCTTTATCCACGAATTCGAAACCCTGTTCTTCGTAGAACTTCAAAGCACCAAGATTACCTTTAAGGCACTCTACCTTCAGGGGGAGTCTAGTTTCGTTTCTCAGCATCAAGACCAGCTTAGCCGCTACCCCGCGCTTACGGTACCGTTCTTCAACCCAAAGCATCTGGATCTCTCGAGGATCGTTAGCCGCTACTGCCAATACCCCCGCCAACTCCGTTCCATCCAATGCCAGTACAAAGGTAAACGTGGCGTCAGACAAGTCTTTACACTTCTCCTCGACTACTTCCATTTTGTAATCTTTATCCGTCTTACCCAATAACGCTGCTTCAACCAAGAAGGTTTGGATAAAGCCACGATCCAGGTGCTTCGACATCAGGTTCTTAACCAGACCTGTGTTGGAGTTGTAAGTGTAGTGAATACCCATGTTAATTCCCAAAAAATAAAGAAAGGAGTAAGGGGAGTATTACCTCCCCTCATTCGATTATTGTGCAGAGCAGTTACCCAACGTCACCATACGGTTAATTGGATTGGTTTCTGGTTTCTCACCAACCTTCTCGTCCTTGGGTGTTGTCAGGACAATGAAGTACGACATGCCGTTGCCGTCGGTCTTCTTGAAGATCATCCCTTTGCTACTGCTAGCGTACTGAGGGAGCTGCTTGAAGCGATCGTTGGTGAACTTCAGGTCTTTCTTGAACCGGTCGTTCTGTACAACGGTGTAGCCATCCGGGTTGGTACGGATGTGGGTTACCATGCCTTTAACCGGCGCGTCTTCCAGCGAACCTTCTTCGATACTGGCCGCTGCAATGTTCACCAGGTTATCGGTGTAGTCTTTACACATGTAACCGTTTGCATGAGCACCCATAGAGAATGCCAGTGCAAGTACTACAACAATCGACTTCTTCATAACAGTATCCTTTGTCAGTTAAGGGATTATAAACGTTTACGGAACTTTTTCGCTTGCTTGTTAAAACTGACCAAACTGTCAACGTAGGGTTGTTCCAAAGACTTCCCCATGAGACTGGCCATAGTGATTCTTACGTGGACCCGTGTTCGGACTTCAGCGGGAATCGAATAAGGACTATTGACTCCAGCATTCAGCAACCCGAGAAGACCTGTAAAGATACGCCCTGTCGGGAGGGGTGCTTCGCGACCAGCAGCAGTCGGAACGGATCGGGCATAAGAAGCATTTACAGCAGCTTCAGCCAACTGATCCCCGATAGGCTGTTGATCCCTGATCTGGTATTTCTCAAAAGGACTTTTGTTCATTAATCAAGTTCCTTCATCTGGCGAATCGTTTTCTTTTGGTCCAACCATTGGTTAGCCCGCTTATTAGGAACCCAGGTACCCGCGATCTTGGCTTTGCAGGTGTTCAGGGCTACATTGTTACTGCAACCCTTATGCCCACGCCACCAAGCAACCCAGATCGGGTTAGGCTTTTCATTAGCGGTCATCAACGCAGGTTCTTCCATCTCACGAACCTTTACCCACCAGTTGTAACGAGCTTTGTTCTCATCACAACCAGTCACCGTCATATGCCATTGGATCCAGTTAGGATTAGGCTCGCCGTTCTTCTTGATGAATTGCGGTTCGATGTTTCCCGACATGTAACTCATCCCTCGACAATGAAGCGCAGACGGCTGTTGGTCTTCTCGTGACGCAACTCCAGGAACCAGTAAGGACCGTTGGCAAGATCATAACCAAAGTTCATTTCCAGACCTGTGTTGAAGACTTCTTTAGCGATGTCGCCCCACCCCATGCGAGCCCATACCTCAGGCTGCTTGTGGAGCTCTGTACGGCGAACGTGATGCATTGCCCACAGGTTACCACCCGGACGACTATCGACGCCCTTATCAGCGAAGAGAGTGTTAATCAGGGTTTGTTCTTGAGGCGGAAGAGTATAACCGTAGAAGGCTTTGTCCTTCGTAGCCTGGAACATGGCATGGGTGTGGTAGTGCCGGGTGTGCGGTGTCCAGATAAAGGTGTCGATACCTTTGGGTAGACCCGCGTAGAACGCAAAGGCAACCTGGGATACCCAGCGCATCAGTTGTTGGACCTGCACCTCACTGAACCCGTCGATCGCTAACTGCACCAGCGTAGACAACTTAGGGTTGCCGTTAATAATGTAGTTGTACTTGGCGTAGGGGTAACCCTCGGTGAACTCGTCGAACGTATCAGGAGAAACCAACGCGGATTTCACTTTGTCCGCCAGACGGTTATTAGCGGTGAGTTCTTTGAGCTTGTTAACCAACAGGTTGATCTCGTCCACCTTGGCGAGGATGTCGCCTTTGGTGTCAGTCGGGATGTCCCGCACAAACATGATCCGAGCAAGCGTCTTCTCGATATCCGTTAATGGACGAGGAGGGAATGCGTGCCGGTTAGAGTACGTCACGATTTTCTTTTCTTCATCATTAAGGTAATGCATAAACAATCCTCGGTAACAAAATCAATGTAAGGTATTACGTCCTAGTAATGTAGGCCTGAATAGAACTACAAGTTAAACCTTAGCGGACTTAGTCTTCCGGCGTTTTCTGATGTTCTCCGCCATTCGCTTCATCATCCCCACGTTGTGCTTGTAACGATGGTTAGCTTCTTGCATGGTGCAGCTATAGGTAAAGCAACACCACAACAACCACTCGGTTCGGTCTTGGTCCTCCATAGGGAGAACCGGTTGTTTCTTAACGTCCAACACGAAATGGCTATTAAGTACTGAATCCAGTTCTCGCTGGATACGCCAACGTACTTTCTTAACGTTCATGGAAAGTTCGTTCCTTATCTTCAGGTAATGGGTATTGTGGAGCGGGTAAGAGTCCGACCATCTCGTCAATGATCCGATCATCGTGAGCGATTTCTTTGTCGATCTCCTCTTGCGGAATTTCACGCTCTTCAATGAAACTTTTAAGTCTTCTCCAGTCAGGGTTTATACTACCGTCTACTTTGCGCAATACCGGTAAAGAGACATTACGTAAACACTCACGTAAAAGGTGGTCGTAGATCATGCTAGCGTCCTCGCTTAAGTCTCATGAACATTTCTCTACGGCTCGTTTATAAGCCTCAGTCTTTTCTTCAGCAAGACGGGCATTGCATTCAGCGGTATCGAGCTCCCCCGTGCACAACGAAACCGAAGTACCTTCAACGATATCATCTACACATGATAAGGTTGTGATGGCTTCGACTAACCTCGGTAAGAACAATCCCGCTATCACAAGAACAATTACAACAATGATCGAAACCGCATATTTCTTCATCGTCTTTTCCATAACTTAAGTAGGTCTCATCGAACAGCCCAATGCAACCGCCTCGTGAATAGGCATGTTATCCCGTCTTGCAGTATCCAGTACCCACGCATGGGAAACGTATCGCCCATTAGTGGTCCAGAGTCTAGGAGGTTGCTTGGGGAGGATAATCCCTGGCTTCTCCAGATCACTCAGGATGGCCTCGCCTAACTTCTGAGCCATGTTGCGGAGTACTTCGTGATACTCTGGATCGCACTTGTGAACACGATAGTCAAAGTTATCCCCGTTATCAGGATCGTACTTCATAACAAACCACAACCAGTCCGTCCAGATCTCATTGTAGTGAGCTTCTTTCCGGCTAAAGAGTGGTGGCTCTGAAGGATGAGCGATGTAATGCCCGCCGTTAATAAACGACCCGATAAAAGGAAGCTTTAACACGTGGGGAGGTAATACTGCTATCCCCAAGTCCTTCAAAAAGTTACTCATTTGTTTACCCCCAAATAAGGTTCAAAGGACAAATCCCAATACAACCAGAAGATGTCCTTTATATAAACCCCAAACTCAATGCCATGACCATAAGTAACCGAGTAGATTGTTCTACCGCAGTGATCTTTACCGACCGGGACCCTTGTCACCACAGCAGTTTCTTAACCGGACTGTAAACACTTTCCAGCGGGGCATAGTGGTAGTAGACGCCGATCAACTCCCGTCTGGTGAACCGAAGGAAGTCACCCTCCCGACGGCAGGTGATTACTTGCCCTGGTTTGATCTCGTACTTACGTTCGAAGATAGCCCGATACTTATCTTCATCCGGCCAAGCAAACGGGAATCGTGACGGCTCGGGTTTAAACGAAGCACCACTCCATCCCTTTGATCCGTCACCCATGGAAAAGCTAATAGATGTAAAACTCATTTCACCACCCCCATTTGTTTAAACCGAGACTTGATCTCTCCATAGATAAGCGGGAGATCAGTATGATAAACCGTCTCACTTTGATTCAGTGCCAAAGAATGATAACCACCCAGCCCACGTACAACTGGATTATCTACAATCAGATCGCCCATCTCAAAGAGTTCGTGGATAGGAACTTCCTTTACAAACTTTTCGAAGCGTTCAGTAGAAGGGGTTTTGCGACCGTCCCGCTGCTCTTTGAACCAAGGCGAAGGACGAGTAGCCCCGTAAGGACTGGTCAACGGGATATCAAACCCCTTCAAGAGAGTTACTGGATTGACCTCATCATCCTCTCGCTGACCTATCCGTTTACTAAAGGGTCTTTCAACCGCCCCAGCCGCAAGACGGTTGAGTTCAATGATAGGGTCGGTGTTATCTTTAACTTTACGACCGGGCTTAAGTAACTCAAGGGCCTGTGGAGATAACCCAAGTCCTTCAAAGTTTCTTTCGGCCCGGCGAGCGGCTTCTATCACAGCCAGCTTATACCCATCATTATCTATCCCGCAGCTAACCCCACTGGTGTAGGAAGCGAACTCAATCGGAACCCGGTTGTCGTGGTGGGCTCGTGTAACAATAAGCTCATTCAATTCCTTGTCTGTCAGACGCTTAAGGAAAGTATCAAGGTACTCCGGTGTTGGCTTATCAGTCTTCATGTTCAGGCTCCGGGTTCAGGTACTTGGCCAGTTGATCGGTGATCTTAAGTTTCTTAACCTCTTCCCAAGACTCATCGTCCATCTTGACGTCCATTAAACGAGCCACTCCAGAAAACCCATACTGCTGAAACAACACAACCTTTTCAGTGAAGTGCTGAACGCGGTTCTCGATCATCCACTGATCCAGTGCTTGTTCGCAGATTTCGGTTTCTTGTTCGGGGGTCCACGGGTGTAAATCTTTCTTGCTCAGCCACTTCTTGTTAGTAACCAAGCTGATCCCGTAAAACTTCTGACGGTAGATAACCATCCCGTGGTTACCTTCACGCTTCAGCTGTTCGATGAGTTGTGGAACCGAATCCATCTCATAGATAAACTGAGCCAGTACCGCCATTGGATCTTTAACGTTACCGTTCAACAGGGTGTTGCAGAACGACTTCTGAGCAAAGTCTGGAACCATGTGATAGATCTGCAAAACACGGTTAAGTAGAGCTTTGGCGTTCTTCGGAGGGTAGTCACGGAACCAGCCAATGATCTGACGTTCCTGTTCTACAGCTTCCAAGGTTGGATCAAATACAAAAGGTTTCATAACAGTTTTCCTTACAGTTTATAGATTATTGGCGGGGTGATATTTTATGTTAACATCAACCCCAAATAAAGACCGCGGAGCATTACATGGACATGGTTATTGATAGCGATAATACCGAATTACACGACTCGGAACATATCGACGAAGTGTTTGACGCACTGAGCGATACGTTGACCGACGTTGCAGGGACCGAGGGTCTTTCCCGCGCTCAGCATTACATGTGGGGTGTTTTGAACGGCACTGGTGACGTTTCCTACCGTCAGCGTATCGCGGGCAACGAAGGCTTCTTCTCGTCCATCGGCGAAGGTGCTAGCAAGGTTTGGGAATACATCAAGAAGATGTTCAATGCTATCCTGAACTTCTTCGGTTTGGGGAGTGGTGGTGACCGCAGCAAAAACATTGTTCAGGAAACTGAATCGGTCCTCAAACAGAACCAAGCCAACCTCGCAGCCCTCACAGGTCACCGTGTTCTGCAAGGCGAAGATCTGGCTAAACAGCTTCATCGTTCTCAAGCTGATCTCGAAGCGTTCATTAATGCTTCCCAAACTTCCCCGAGCGAGAAGTCGGAAGCTCAAGAACTCAAGCACAAGCTGAAAGACGTCAAAGCTCTTCCCGCACCTGAACAACAACAGGTGATCAAGGAAGTGGTCGAGCGTTTTGTCAAGATCAACAGCCGTATGCAAAAAGGGCTCGACGACGTCTGTCAACGCGCGCTTGAAGAGTACAAGACGTACCAATCCGTTGTTACCGCAGACCACAGCGCCGAGTTCGTGGGGACCGCATTCCACGACATGTACAAGACCTACGCGGCGGCAATGAAACACAACGCCAGTCATGAAATCGAAAAGTGGGTTCGTATCCCTCAGGGCATGCGTACCCTGAACGATGCTGCTCGCACTCAGGCTGACCTACAGAAAGCCCTTACCGAACTGGAAAGCGAATCCGCTTCTATCAGCCGCGGTATCAAGGCTGACGTGATCAGTCAGATCAAGAAGCTGGAAGAATTGGTAGGTCGTAAAGACCTGCGTCAGGCTAACCAGGACAAGTTCAACAAGGACTTGAAGGCTTGCCGCCTGATCCTGAAGTTGACTACCGAAGCGATCAAACAACTGCGTGTTACCTGCGAGAACATCCGCCGGATCAGCAACATGATCAACCGTTATTTCAGCGTTATCAGCGGTTAAAGAAAGACGTGACTACCTACTGCACCTTAGGTGCAGTAGGTAGGGTCTATTATGTTAATCGCAAATCACTGGTGGCCTTGGAGCATTCTTGTTAGGGGTTTGGCGCCGTGCATCCAAGCGCCTGTCTAACTCATGCTGCCCACCGCAGTAAACTTCGTACTCACGCAGCATTTCGTGTGGACTCTCGAGGAACTTCTGTTGAAAGTCCTTAAGCTGGATGTACAGATTACCGAGTTGGTTCATCCCTTCTCTAAAGGCTGCAATAACGTCGCAGTTGTTTTCCTTGGAATAACAATAGACCCACTCGAAATTTAAACGTCCAGTTTTCAAGTCAATCAAAGGAACCTTGTCCATCATTCTTTTCCTGTAATGCTAACAGCAGTTTGATGTGCGTCCTCCAGACCTACACTGAACTCGTAGTGGTACCAGATAACCCACTCAAGAGAAATCAGTTTAGAGGGACCCACGAGAATAGGGGGAAGGTAGCGCTTGTTGTAAACACGCGGCGGTTCGCAGTTAAGCCCCATGCGTATTTGGTTAGCCGTCATTATTGCGGCGACATAACCTTTATTAGTGTTGTTCTTGAAATACCATGCCAGCCAGTTATTGTTAATACCATCGGGTCCATCGCCAAACAAGGATGGTTCATCACTGGCTGGAATGTAATGAATATCTTGAATGGGTTCGAATCCGCTGTCCGGGGAAGACCCAAAGCCAGTAGGAGTCATGTATAAAGAAAAGAGACGCTTAACGTAAACAACCATCCGCTTCATTGCGGTAATACTCTACTAGAAGGTTAAAGATCAGGGGACCAATACGATGATCCCCTTGGTTACAACTTAGTGCTCGATGATGCCGTGTGGCGGGGTCAGGTTAGTGACTACGTCCTTAAGTGCAAGAAGGACTTCTTGCACTGTCGTATACTCATCCTCATTCAAGTCTGCTTCGCCCTCGTAGCTGATCCATAGCTTACCGTCTTCGCCCTCTTCCGCAACAAGACTGAAAAGATAAGGAGGGGTTATCCCTTCAGTCTTGGCAGTGTGCTCACGGATATGGATAGTTGCGGTTTTCTTTCCGGTGACATCGAAGTAGGCACGAGTGAGAGCCGGAGAGAATTTACGACCGCGTAGACAAGCCGGGACCTCTGGATCATTCGTGTACACGAGAAGGGGGGTGCCCTGATGCTTATCCTTGTAAGCTTCGAGCTCGGCGTGCAGATCACGGACCCACGTAATCGAGTTAGCCTCAGCTTTCTTGAGCTCTGCTTCCTTGGCGAAGTAATCCTGAGCTGCCTTGGATACTTTGATTTTCCCGCCTGGCTGTTGAGTGAACTCGAAGAGAACAGTAATCAACGGCTCTGTCTTATCACTCCCCTCCTTATAACCCACCAGCACGATGTGTCCCAGACCGTTAGCAGAACCCTCCAGCTCGGGCAAAATAGCCTTGGCGACCTGTGGATTCATGTAGCGGTGCATGTCGGTCATGTAACTCGTCAACAGACCCATGCGAGCATGACCCATACCGGAGGTCTGGATAACGAGGTCGCTTTCATCCCATTTGTGATCACCTACAGCAAACCCGTTCTGAACCAGCTCAGCCCACGTAGTGGTCTTGCTCTTACGGCAGAGTGTTTTGACTTCGATGATAATGTCGTATTTGACAAAGCCACCGAAGATTGGGGCGTCTACTTGGGTATCCGTCATAACGGTATTGCTCCTGTTAATGGGCAGTGGGTTTAGTTACTGGAACAATGCGGAGATACTCTTTGAGCGAGATCACACAGCTTTCTACTACCAGCCGATCCTCCTCAGTGAAGATCGTCTTGGTATTGGTGGTCATTACAAGCACCTCGCCCGTGCCGTTTTCGAGGGTCATGATGTTGAACAGCTGCTCTGTCTCCTCCCCCTTGTGTTCGATAAAGCACAGAAGGATCGATTGGGCACTGCCGTCACGCGGTTTCCAGTAACCGTTTTGGATAGAGATAACCCGACCTTGGAGAGGCTTGAAGATGTTGTCGTTCGTTGCGAACACCAGCTGAGGGAACGCGCTCTCAGTTGCAATGAACATGTACACCTTTTTCCAGTACTCGTGGAAATCCTTGGAATCTTCGAATCCAGTAGGGACCAGGAAGGTTCCCGCAGCACCGTCAGCGATGGTTGTATCGGTCATAACAAAAATACTCCTAGATTACAAGAAGGCTTGATAAGAAACAATGATTTCATGACGCTCAACATCGTCATTGAAGATTTCGTGTACTTCAGGTGTATGTTTAACCCGGACATCCAGTGCAGTCAAATGAGGACGGTCTTTGAAAGATTCTCGCAGACGGTTCTCCACTTCGTTCAACGGGTGTACGATGCGGTCAGAGTATTCAGTCCACCACTCGACCCAGTCCGGGTTAACGAACCGACGAACACCACCGTCCTCTTGCTCCAGAGCGATCAGGTATTCCGGTTGAGGAATAAACGGACCATAGTTACGCTCGTAAATGCGAATGGCATCCAGCGCAGCGCTCATCAACTTCAACGGTTCACCGCCTTTATATCCCGGCGGACGACGGAAGGTGATAGTATCAGTGAACTTGGGGTTATTGCTCTGTTTACACAGCGCAATGATCTCTTCATTAGAAGGACCTTCGTTATCACGATCGAACAGCCAATAGAGGACGCTTGCACGTGTATCGAGAATCTGTGTTAGTTCGTCAATCGTTGTTCCCTGAGCGATTCGAATGAGACCGTGTTCGAATACATGAAAGCGATTGGCTACCCAGCGTAGTTCATCCAGTACAACTTTAATATCCAGGTTAGTTGGCAGAGCCTTCTTTAGGATATTTGCGGGAACTTTTGACAGTGCTGCTTCCAGGGTATTAATAACGTCGTCAATGTTGGAACCGGGAAGAGGGCGATCACCAGCAGCAGCCAAGGTCTTGTTTACTTCAACTTCTTTTTTCATCGGACTATCCTCAGTTAATAAGTTTACCTACAGACTAATAATGTAGGCTTAAAAATAAATGAAAGTATGAAAAGGTAGCCTGCCTAGGGATCCCTAGGCAGACCAGATAGATCAGTAACGGTTGATGGAGTACTTATCGACAACAGCCTTGAGCTTTCTGTACTCTTCGGTCATCTGTGCCAAAGCCGTATGAATAGCCTTGGCGTAGGAAGTGCCCGGGTTCTCCTGCCGATACCATTCGATCCATTCATCGTTGATGTCGGTCATGTTGGTTAAGAGCATCGCTGGAGGACTTGGAAGTGTCTGAGGAACTGGCTCTTCGGTCATTTGCAGTATATTCCACAGCCGATGGCACAGGTTGTTGATGTGTTTCACTGATGGATAATCGAGGTTGGAAAGAACCATCGTCTTTATATCAAACCAGCCGCGTAATACCGCATCTGTTCCGGTCTCAGAAATGATAAAGGGAACGAGCGTGTCCTGAGTGTTTTCAGAGAACTTTACCGAGATAACATATTCACCCAGAGGCCATTCATAGTTACCCCATTGATGCATGTCACGGGCTGGCTTAAGAATCTTCCGTCCAAAGTGTTCCAGCATATCCTTAAGTGTCGCTTGGTACATCGCGTCATGAATAGACTCGCTCATAACCACCCCTCTTTAATTAGAATTTGAGAACAACGATTTTGTTGGTCGATTTAGCCAACGCCTGAATAGCCAACCTCGCTGAGCTCTTGGAAACGTTAACTTCGACGTTCCACCCATTACGAACAACATCGACCCGATGCACTTGAACAAGCTGAGCACCGTGACCACAGCCCTCGTTATTGCGCAGGCGGTCGTAAACGTAGTTGTTATCACGTTCGTTATTGAGCTCGTGATAGACTTCATCGAACAAACTGTTGCAGAGAGTCGGGCGATCGGCTTCCCATGGGTTTGTACAAAAATCAATAGCACCCGGCATCCCCAAGATACCTTCAATCCGTTTAACATAGAGCAGGACAGTCCCGGACTCGTTTTTGACTTGAACTTGCACAACAGAAAAATTAGCAGTCATCTCATTTACTCTCTTGAACTAAAAAATAAGGGAACCCGAAGGTTCCCTATAAAGGGGATGTCAGTTACAGATTACAGGTTGAACATGCCCAGCAGTGCTTCAGGGTTGGCCACCAGGCCGCCCGGTTGAACGGCAGGAGTGGTCGGCAGGGTTTCCAGGACGCCGGCGGATTCGATCGCTGGCATCACGTACTTGCCTTGCACTTCACGGCCCAGACGGCTACCCAGACCACCGGCAACGACGCCGATGGCACCAGCCAGCAGGTAACGACCGGTTTCGGTTTCCATCAGCTTCTCGGTAGCGTTACCCAGGAAGTAAGCGCCAGTAGCACCCACAGCGGTACCGACGCCGGCACCGATGGAGGCACTGCCTTTGAAAGCCATTTCCAGGCCACCGCCAACGAGTGCGGTAGCTGCGGCTACTGTGCCGCTGGAAAAGCCGGTTTCACGATTGCCGCGGATTGTGGTCATGAACTTTTCCTTCACGCCGCTGGCAGCCACTTGGACTTCCACGGCGACTTCTGGTTTGGCGGTATTGCCAGGGGATGGAGGGTTGGCCGCAGAAGCGGCGTTGATTGCGGCCGTGGCAGCAGCGGTACCGAGGTCGGCAACCGGTGCAACGAATGCGGCAGCAGGAGCGGCAGGTTCTTCAACGCCGGCAACAGGAGCCAGGTAGCTGTCGAACTTGGCCTTGTTGTCCGGATCGATTTCCAGGTAGGCGACCAGAGTACCGACGACGCCGTGCTCACCTTGTGGGTAAGCCTTCATCAGGTTCCAGGTCCCGGCCAGAGCCGGGTTGGCGGCGATGAAGCCATTGATCAGTTCGATGCGAGCTTCTTCGGTGGTTGCACCGGCGCCGGCCAGAATCGAGGTCAGGGCGGAGACCTTCTGCTCGTGGGACTGAGGAGCGTCGACGTTGATGCGGTCGGATACGGCTTGCAGGGTTTCTTTGACGGAGCGCATGGTGGTATCTTCCTGAGTGGTGTTCGAGTTGGCGGGAGCGGTGGGTTTGGTAGCGGCAGGTTTAGCGACCGATTGGCCACGTTTGCTACTAGCAGGTTTAGCGGCAGTCGCAGCAGCAGGAGCTTTGGTAGTTCCTGTTTCAGCCGGGCCTTTATGAGCATGTTGCTCGAGGTCCAGAGTGGCTTTGCCGCTCAGACCATCCACCGGAGTAGCCGACTCGGGCTTCGCGGTGTTCACGGTTTTGATAGCCCGCTTGATTTCATTCATGCTGACTTTCAGACCGAAGGCTTTGTTGATGTCACGAACTGCGTTGGCGCGCTGCTTCTGAGCGAACAGTTCAGGATCGTGAATCAGTTTGTTCAGTTCGATCAGAACTTCGTTGCGGGATTTCTTTTCCGCCTGGAGAGCTTTGATACGCTCTTTAACCAGTTCCATCGAATCAGCGAATACAGCTTGAGCTTTAGTAACGGTCATAACGATTCTCCAATACAGTTAACAGACAATGAGTTAAAACATTGCGTTGTTTATTCACACGAGTAATATAGACTTGAACCAATCTGCAACTTAAAAATTAAAATGCATAATAGACCCTACCCAGTCCTAGGACTGGGTAGGTATTGCCTATTAATCACCAAACTGCTGCTCGCTGAAGGTTAACTTACGCCCAGCCCAGCTAGCAAACAAGAAGTCTGCTTTAAGGACCTCGTACTTATCAAACTTATACGCCATGGACATATGAGGAAGATAAGCACCAAAGGACGACTGATAACCCCGGTCTTTCAACCGCAGGTGTTCCTCTACCAATGAAGGAGAGATCAAATGGAACACTAACCCGTCACCAAGCACTTCAACGTTCTGAATCGTAGCCTCGTAGACCTTATTAGGGTTTACAGTACACAACGGCTGATCCAGTTCCCGATCGTCATACATCACTGTACAATGAAGGGGATACTTGGGCATTTCAAAATGTGCCTGTACCAACAACCCTAGGATTTCACTTCGCTCTGGTTCTTGCAACAGGACTTGGACAAAACTTGCTTTACTAGCCGCCATGTCAGTTCCCGGTCGAGTTAAGGACTATAAAATCCCTTTACTCTTTTAGCTGGGCGCAAAACCCAGGGGGTGCCTTAACCGCGGCCGGATCGTAGACCGGAAGCTTCTTGTGCATTTCCAATACCGCTTTCATGAAAGCCTTTACCGCGGGTTCCTGGAAACGGTGGTCAGCCACCAAATGCACGTGCAGAACATCGTCTTTTTTCATTACAATAACTACAGGGTCAAGACGAGTTCTGAAGTCAAAGATATGGACCGCCAAAGGACCTTCATTGGGAGAAGAAGTCCGTACCACAACTTCAGACCCCGGAAAGAACCAAGCCCGAAGAACCAGCGTCTTGCTAGCCAGTTCCTCGTAAAGGTCCTTAACCGTCAAATCTTTAACTGACTCTTCGGTGACCCCCTCGCCATAACGACTACCGACGTAAGTGCATACGTTCTCATTCATTGTGAGCGTCTTCTTCGACCGGCTTTACGTCACCCTTACCAAGGATGTCAACGCAGCGCCAAACTCCCCACGCCTCACCGTGCTCATCCAGGAGGCGGTTAGCTTCCTCGAACGCCAGGGCTTTGGTGCGGAAACGAGTAGGTACCTTGGTGAAGATAGTCCCGCCGTTCTCGAACACCTTACCGACGATGTAACTCCCCAATGGCTTGTGGTAAGCCTCACGGAATTCAGTACGGCGAGCCATGGTCATTTTCTGGTGGTAGAGGTTGAACCCGAACCACAAGAGACGAATACGACTGCTGAGGTAACGACCGTCAGAGTCCTTTGCCAGTTCAGAAGGGGTTGCCCCTACTTCGGTTTCGAAAAGAGCATTCTCGAAATCTTCCTGGATGGTGTTGGGTACCTCGTGCAACTTGAAAGGTACCGGAGGGAGTGGTTCTACAGTCGCGGCCATTGGCTGGAGCGTAATGGCGTCTTTAATCGGAACAGCAATGATGTACGGATCAGAATCACCGGAGGGTTGATAAACAACCAAATCACGGGAATCATCGAGGTTATCCCCAACCTCATCCATAAACTTATCAGCGGCGTCAGACAAAGCACCCTTAACGTCAGGGCGTTTGTGGCCACGGGAGTCACTCAGCTCTTTAGCGCGCTGATTAACCCACTCGGCGTCGACATGGTGCAATGAAAGCGGAAGATTCTCTTGAACGGTCATAGGGTGATTTCCTTAGCGTGAAATTCGTTTACTTCAATGTACTCAATACCATCAGCCAACTCACCAACAATAGGGTCAAGACGTTCAACTTTGTCAATGAACCCGTTCTTAACGTTGATGTGATAAACCTTGCCATCTGGTTGCTTTCGAACCACAATAACTTCAGGACCACCCATGACACCCAACACGCGCTCTATCGCAAAGGTGTCGACCGTGTCCGCGCTAACCCGCCCCGGACACTTATACCGCCATACCCCCTTGTGCTTAAAAAAGTAATACATTACAGGCTCCTGGTTGGCTTTATTATTTAGTGCGAACAGATCGGGCTTTTTACTGAGAGGACTCATGCCTCGGCCCTGGTCTTGAATTGCGTGTTGTTCATTACAAGGACCTTGCCGTCTTTGTTGATCCCTATCGAACTACAAGGATCGCTTACAGGTGAAGCAATTTGAGGATAGTGCACAGGACGCTCTACTGGTTGCGCTTCCTTAGGCTCTGCCACCGCCTTAAGAATACGAACCAGGTTTTGCAGTACAGTTATAGTTTCAGCAATTTCAAACCCTAATCGTAACACCATAACCTTTCCGGCTTTCTTGATCTTTGCCAAGGGTCGAGCCGAACGGTCATAGTCGAAGATTAGAATCTCTTGGTCTTTCCGAACAATCCCGATTGCGTATTTATTCCGAATGCTTACGTGCTTGCGCTTTGTGTTGATCTTCATGACCTTTTCAAATAACGCAAGTACGACGGTATTGTTCTCTACAACAACGGTACCATCCATCCCCTTCTCCTTTTCCAATTAAAGTGGGGCTTAAATAGCCCCTATTGACCGCATATACCCTACATCGATTGTTTCCGGATTGGCACAAGCATCTGAAGCCAATTTGTCAGCCTTCTCGTTACCGAAGTTACCCGAGTGCCCCCTAACCCAATGGAACTTAACCTTGTTCAGTTTCAGGAGCTCGTTGAAGACCATGTGGAGATCACGGTTCTTCACAGGCAACCCTGTGTTGTAAGTAACCCAGTTGTTGCGAGCCCAACCTTTAATCCATTTGGTGGCTGCCTTGATGGTGTAATCAGAGTCTGTGTAGATATCGACCTTAATCCCCGGGCCGAACTCTTCCAGTGCCGCGATTACTGCCATCACCTCCATACGGTTGTTTGTAGTATGCTTGTAGCCCTTGCTCAGCTCGGTCACCGTATCCCCCAGCTGAGCATAGACCCCATAGCCACCGGGCCCTGGGTTGCCCTTACAAGCACCATCCGTATAGATGATGTAATGATCTTGCTTAGGCTTAGACATTTACACCTCGTAATTAAAATTTACCGACACTATCAATATAAATGGTCTTGTCGTATTCATTTGCTAAACTGGTAGACGTGCCATAGTCAGACAGTCTAGGGACAGGGAGTCCGTCAACAGACGCAGTTTGTTCACGTTGCATGGGACCCATTTCGCGACGGAGGCTTTTCTTCGCTTCGTCTTTAACACCCAACAGATTACCGGCCAACAGACGCCGGGCGCTGTCTATCAAGTTCATCATGCTGCAACGAGACATCACGGTTTCTACGAAGTAGTCCACTACGCTTTCTTCCATCTCGCTCGGCATGACGTCACCGAAAAGTACATCCTTAACCTGATTACGCAGACCGCGGCGGGAACGTGGGTTACGGAACGACATTGTGCAGAGTCTGTGGTTTAAACTACCCGCAATGTATTCCTTCCTGGCTGGAGGAAGAGTGATGATCACGTTATCCTCATCCACACGAACCATTTTTGCCGGATTGACCCCCGCGACGTCGATATTGGTCAAGTCAAATTTGCTGGCCAGGTAAACGCTAGGGAAATCCCCTAAATACTCGGCATCTACAGTAACGTTATTTAACTTGACGTCACCAGTAAAATGGAACCCGGTAGAACTAACCGTTGAACCCACGATACTGATATCCCCTTCACGGAAACTGTTGTAACGAAGGGTACTGTTAAGGATACTTACCGTGCGCTTGTCGTCTTCCCGTTCACCTCGAACAAACACGTTCTCGAACAAATCTGAATGGTGGTAGTTCCCTGGTGGTAACTGACGACCTTTAAACTGTAGCTTTACTGCATCGACGTCATAGATTGCAATACGACGCTGGATTGGGTTCTTCGGAGCGTTCTCGTAGGTCTCACCATAAAAGTGACCCTGTAACCGAATAATAGAATCCTCGAACGCGCTCTCAGATGTGTCAACGTTAACCAACATCACCGTCCCGCGGAAATAGTCGTTCTTACTGGCTGAGTTAACCAGAGTTATAACACTGAACGAGTCGTCCTGGAAATCCAAATGAGTCGGGATCTCAATATCAAGGGACGACAACTCATCCGCCAAAATGAACAGGTCAAGCGCTGTTGTCTTACCGTCCATGTTTACACTGTATGAGTACAGATTGAGTTTGGCTTTTAGGTCCCCAATTACAGTAAAGTCATAATCCATCAGCAGTATATCATTATGATAGATCGGTCCATTGATCTTATCAAATTGAGCAATGGGGACTAGGACGGTACCGCCGATGGCGATCACCCCTGGGCTACCAATGCGTTTGGTGACGGGTGCAACGACCGAGGTGGTGGCTTCTGCTTTGGTATCAGTTTTCTTGGTCATTTTCTTTTCCTTAGGTAAACACTGAGTAACCCCTAGGGGTTACTCAGGTACAGGGGGTGTTATTCGAGGTAGTCGAGGTATTCACCACCACGACGACCGGCGAGGTCTTTAGCGGTAGCTTCTACTTCATCCAGCAACTGGATCATGGCCAAGCGAGACACCACTTGGTCAACGATGTAGGTTTCCATGAAGTTACGGATAGTTTCACCCGGCTTCTCACCAGCAAAGCCACGGCTACCCAGCTGAGACTGGAATGGACCCATGTAACCACCGCCGAAAGGACCTTGGAAAGGAAGGGGTTCTGCCTTCTTATCCTTGTCTTCACGAAGGCTGTCGCGGACGACTACTTCCACGGTATGGCGAGGCGTGTCGATCGCCAGCTTAAGGTGCTCACCCCAGAAGTTGACTGCGAGTTCAACATTCTTTTCGTCAACCCGTACCATCTTGATACCGCGATCGTTCCGGGCGGTGTAATCGATTTCTGTGAAAGCAAAGCGATTGGTAACGTGAACGCTCGGGAAGGACCACTGCTGGCCCTCCATGCGACCAACCCCTTTCACCAGCACATCGCCGACAGCAGAGATATCCACCTTCTCACCATTCAGCCCGGTGAGGGTAATGCGACCACCCTTAATACGGGTCTCGGTCAGGTAGGTATGACTGAGATCACTTTCTTGGGTACTGGAGCCGTCGATAGCGCTGGACGTGAAGTTGCAGGAGAAGTAACGACCACGAGTCAATTGGGAGTCAATAGCATCCACCTTCTTCAAGCGAAGGTCAGAGTACTTCTGACGCTTGGAACCCAATTTGAACGGGCCCGAACCACCCCAGCCGCGTTCCGGTCCAACCCGGTTAGAGTTCACGATGAGGTGGCTCTGGTTGAGGATGTTGTTCTCGGACTCGACGTTGGCCAGAACTGCCTGGTTAACGAACTGGTCATTGCGACTGGTCGAGTTGATCATGATCAACTGGCCGCTCTTGGTCCGCGGGTAGTAACCTTCGGCATCCCGGGTAAAGGACGAATGATCGTCCATCAGGATATGAAACGTTTCGTTGTCATACACGAAAACAAACAACGACATTTCGGGAGCTTTATACGTGGTTCTGGCCACCCAAGGCTCGTCGGCGTCAAACCCGTTGCGGGTGTGTGGGTTATACATCAGGTGGTTAGGAAGGTAGAACTCCTTACCTTCGTAGACATACACGTCACCCGATCCACCGGTGGGCTTGAGGCCAGTGGCGATAGGACTGATGCGCATACCGGCAATGACAACACTAGGACCCTTGACCGCGTCCACTTCGGTTACAGTAGCACCGAGTTGTTTGGCGCTCTCAACCGACTTCTTCAGACGACTGTTGGTCCGACGGCTACCGAACTCTTGTCGGATCTGTGGAGACGCAGGACGAATGGTAGGTTCAGCCACAAGGGGTTTATCAGCCTCGACTACCTTCTTGACTTTAGTAGCGACTTCCTTGACCGCTTCGTCGATTACCTTGTCGGCTTTCTTATCAGTCATGCTCAGTTTTCCTTGATGAAATTAATGAGGTCCTGGACGCTTGAATAGTCGTTCACATCCAGCGTAGGTATACCGTTCTCAGTTGATTTTAACAGTTTACTTTTACCAGGTCGTTCACCTACAATCAGGTACTTACAATCCATCGTGAGCTTATCGCTCAGTTCAACACCCTCCTTTGCAAACACATCAATCAAAGCTTTCTTACCTTGATCAAATGATCCAGTCATCGCTACCTTGAACCCGCCTACCTCACCCAAAGGAGTGAAGTCAATAACGACGTTATCCACAAGTGCGCAGAAATTGTCGTCAAACATGGGGGATTCAACAGAACGAACCACACTCATAGCAATACCACCGGATATACCGTAAATGCTGTTCAAGAAACTGACCTTGGACATGAGTACTTCAAACATCGACTTAAACAAGTCTTTGTCCTCATTTTCCAAATAAGCCATAACCATAGAACGAGCAAATCCATCCGTATCACCGGTAATTGCATTGGCGATACGAGTAGACAGGACAATACCGATATCCGGTAGACCCAATGCTTTAATGAAACGGTGCAATGGCTGGACTCGGGCCTTTTCAATGTTCGCTTTCAACGCGTCAGAGATTAGGTTAAACGCCACACCCTTAAGGCTGAACACATCAGCCGGCTGCTTGATATAACCGCGATCAACCAGATCCTGAACAATAGCTGGACCCAATCCATCGATATCAAAGCCGAACTTGTCACCCATGTTCACCGTACGACCTACTAACTGTCCAGGACAGCCGGCAGTGTTGTTACAGACGAGATCGGAACCAGTCTTACCTATCCTGACCTCCAACATGGAAGAACAGCTAGGGCACTCTGTAGGAGCTTCCAGCGGTTCATTGCTACCGACTTCGTGGATGTTGTTTACTCGAGGAATAACATCATTGTTCCGAGTTACGGAAATGATATCACCAACCCCCAAACCCAACTCCATGAAGGTCCCGTAGTTATCCAAGGATGCCCTTGAACACATTACCCCGCCCAACTTAATCGGGGAATAAATCACCACAGGGACCACACGCCCGTAACCACTGGTACTCCACTCTACGGCTTCGACTATCGGGGTACCTTCGGCTGGGGGGAACTTATACCCCACACTCCAACGAGGATGACGGCTAGTCACACCGACTTCATGCTGGATCTTCAAATCGTCTACCTTCACCATGATCCCGTCAGTCGGAATCAGATCACTCCGCAAGTTCATGATGATGTGGTCTTTGGTGACTTCCTGAGGCGTATCAAACCCCATGCTGGCCAACTTTGCTTTCATCTCTTTGTAGCTATCGAGACCAAAGGTTTCGTTCGACCAATAAACCGAAAACTGTAAGGTATTCAATACCTTATGGTCCATACGGTCTACGTGTGTTCTAACCCAACCGCTGACTGCATTGCGAGGATCCTTCTTTTTCTCGTCATCAGAAACCGATGCGTTGTAATCCAGATAGTCCTTGATACTGATCCAGGCTTCACCGCGCAGTTCCAACTCGTCCAGGTCAGTTCTGATCTCCAGAGGAATAACCCCCTGATGGAAAAGAGGATAAGCGTGAGTAACGTCTTCACCCACCATCCCTGAACCACGAGTAACCATTTTGGAAAGGACACCCTTGTTGTAGAGTAACTTGAGAGACAGCCCGTCCAGTTTCACTTCATAGACGAACTTGGTACCCTCTGGAAAAGTAGTGATAAACTTTTCCAACTGCTCAATGGTGTGGATCTTCTTGGCACTGAGCATAGCTTCGGTAAACCGGATTACTTCCAGCGGACCGTCAGCAGGAATATCAATAGGGACTACCTTGCTGTGGCTTTCGAATTGCATTGCCAGTTCAGGGTACTGATCACACAAAGCACGGAATTCACGTTCGAGTTCGTCATACTGGTCGTTCTCGATCTCCGGTGCTTCTTCTACGTGATACTTCCAGTCGTGCAGGCGCATAGCCTCGTCAAGGAAACGCATGCGTTCATTAGGCGAATTACTAGCCATGAAAATTCTCCGATGCACTATAAATGGTAAGGGTCAGGGGTTACCCCCTGACACCTCCTTAGGCGACTTCCTTCACCTTGTTCTTTTCAGCCAGACGTGCATTCAGAATTTGAATGTCACGTACCACTAACTGAACCTCATCCTCTGGGGCAGAACTTTCTTTCAGTTTAGTATGCTCGTTACGTTTCTGAATAGTGAGAGTGATATCGTCAAATACCGCGACGCCCTCCAACTCTCCTTTCAGATGTACAATACCGAAGTAAGGGTTACGTTCACGCACATCCACCAAAATAGGTTCGTTACCAGCGCAACGTTCCAGTTCCAGTGTTACTAACGTGTCGGTCATCGGATGATTGGTAACACCGTGTGCCTCACACAGTGAACCAAAGTAATCCCTGCTAACCCAGACCGATAACTTCTCGCACGATTCACGTAATCCCTGTACAACCAGCGCCGAAGAACCACCAAAGACAAAAGCCGTCTCAGGAATGCTCTCACGGATACTTACCATGCCCAATACTGCGACTACTGTTTCTGTGTTAAGTGTCATACTGTCTACGCCAATGCTCGGGCCGTAAGGCTACGATCTTTAATTAATGATTCCAAAGCAACGATATCCAACAAATCAGCAGCGCGTTTGCTTTCGCTACGTTCCGGTGACTTGGACAAATAGCGCTTCTGCGCCAACAACTCACTCGGGCTGTACGACCAAACCCCATTCAAGCAAACAACCCCACGATCGGTATCAAGGACGCTGAGATCAACATCCTTATCGAACTTGAGGTGCCTGCCATCCCCTTCGGCCGCTGGCAACACAGGAAACTTCCCGCTACGTTCAAACATCTTGAAAGTACCTTCGGGAATATCCGCATCCAAATCATTGGTTGCTGATCGAACACCCAAAAGTACCAGCGCACTTCCAGACGAAAGTACGACACTGTGCGCGGGCTCGTCGAGTTCGTTCAACAGAGTCCTGTAACGTTCAATCACTGCTGTCTTGTCCATAACGATCTCTCTACATTTGTGGGATGTACCCACTTAGTTGTTGTACAATGTTCTGTACAGACTGCTCGATAAACTGGTTAGGAGCAGGGTTATACAACGAGTAGCTAACCGGTGCAGTGCCGTAAGCGTCAAAGGTGACCAACGCTTGGTTGGAGCCACCGAAGGCGATGATGGCAGTGAGTTCATTGGCTGAGTTACGAACGAAACTGAGCATTACCTGACCAGCTCCGCCGTTACCAGGGGCGACAATCGTCAACCCCCCGTTTTGCGCCATTGCGGCGGTATGTACTTGTTGGGATCCCATTTCTTAGGTCCTATTGATAATGTAGGTTTATTAATTTATGGTGTGATTCCGATTCGGTTCCGCAGGCAGTGTCAAGCCATCATGTTTCATGGCGACCACATTCGGTTTCGAAAACACACCAAAACTAGATAGATAATGACTGACACAGAAAATCTGACGAGCGTCTTTCTTCTGAGCCAGCTCCCGAACAAAGTTAAAGAACCGTGTCCGCTTAACCTCGTCCAGGTTTGTCCCCACTTCATCCATGATCAACGGGAAGTACCCATGGTAAATCAACGCAGTAAGACGCATCGCGAAGTCAATGATCCCTGTCTGACCTAAACTACAGTCGGACATATCTGGCACCGGCTTGGAATCCCCAACCACAACCGGGAACTTATACGTCAAGTCACCGTTTGCTTTATTACAGGGCTTCACATAAAGTGGTGTGTTCCAGACTTCTTGAATCATCGCATTAGCGTTACCGCAAAAGGTCTTGATAAAGTCCGTCAACAGTTTCCCAATGAATCCTTTATTAGGACACAGTTTATCCATCCAGGTCTCAACGATGATCATGCGTTTCCGCAACCGTTGAACTTCATCATGGATGGAATCGACGACAGCCGACAAAGAACGACTGGTAATAATGGACCTTAGATTATCTTCTTTCTCTTCGGTCAAGATGCTGATACGTTCATCCAACTGCTTACGGAACTTAACATAACCTTCATCGTACAAACCTTGGAAGATCTCTTCTTTCAGTTCATTCAACTTAATCAAGTCAGCCGAGTAGTTACGGATAACCGCCAAACGACCTGTAAAGGTTTTAAGCCGACGGGTGTAGAAGGAAAGTTTGTTCTGATCCCTGACCAGTTCACGTTCCCAACCTTCTACGAACGCTGCAACATCCAGAACGTTGTCTCTATTCATAAGCCCTATACGGGTCTCTATGAGGTTCTTCTCTTCCATCAAGGACTTGATGCGTTGACTGGCATCGAAACGTCCCTTATAGGCTCTGAGCGCGTTCAAGAGGTGGGATACGTCGTTCTTACCTACGTTAAACTCTTTCACCAATACACTCAGGCAAGGAGCGTCATTACGTAGACGACAGAACTGATGCAAAGCAACCATGCTCTCATACCAGCTCCGGTCGTTGTCCAGTTTCTCGGCAACTACATCTCGTTCTTTTTCCAAGCTACCGAGTGCTGTTGTCCAGCTCACCACATCAGCCTTTAGTCGATGAACATCCTTTTCATTCACCCCTACTTTAAAGTTGTGTTTGCATTCAGGACATTCAACCGCTTCTGCACTGTTGTAATGTTTAAGCTGGTGACTTGCCGCAGAGAGTTTACCCTCATAATCTCGGATGCGGTTGTTCAGGCTATTCAGCTGGATTTCCATCTGTTTGTAGATGGCTCCATTGATGCTACTGTCATTAGCATTGACCACGCAGTGCAATTGTGCTACGAACGAGTCGTACACCAAATCCAGACCCTTTAAATCAGACTCTGGTTCATTGAACACCACTTGATCACTCAGGATGACCGTATGTTCCTTGATGGACTGTTGTAGCTTCTCCATCTCGGTTTCTATCTGATCCGCTTGGTTCTGGAACAAGAGAGGATCTTGCAAGTATTCTTCTACTCCCTCCAACAACCCTGCGTTCTCACCGATGGTGTGCTGAATAGAAGCGATGTTGGCTTCGTAGCTAGCGATCAACCGTTCGGTCATCTCAATCCCGGTCACCAGCTCGTCTTCGGACTCGATGAACCCGCTCACCTTGTTAACCGTCAGTTGTGTTGACAGGTATTCGAATTGTTCGATCTTCTGACGCAGCGCTGGATGGATCTTGTACTCTTCCAACGAACCCCTGAGAAGCAGAGACTTACGAAGTTCCTCGTCGATGTACTTGATGCGGGTTTCCAGTTCCTCTACCCCGCACTCCGTAATGCGCTTAAGCTTGTCGCTCTCATCAGCATATCGGGAGACTTGGTTCTTCAATACAGCTTTAAGCTCGTTACGCTCTGTTTTGAGCTTGTTGAAGACCCGCATGGCATAACTGGTGTCATTCGGATAGAGCCACAGCAGGATCTCTTTACGGCGCGTTGGAGTCAAGTTGCTGAACAGGTCGTAAACTTTCAAACCTGTCAAGAACTTAACCCGAGGACGGTCCAACCTGAAGTGAGTCCAGCACAGCTCTTTCTGAGCCATGAAGGTACCGCCCTTGTTCAGTTCCACGCCGTTCAGTTTGAACGAGTGCCCATCGGAGACCCCAGTGCGGGAATCAAAGATGTAGTGCTTGCCTTCAATCTTCCACTCGCCGTACTTACGTCCGCCGGCTTCAAAGTCAGCGGCTTCGGGAGGAAGTTGATTACATTCTTTCAGAATACTTGTTTTACCTACACCGTTCTGTGCAACGAACAGATTGACCATATGGGCCAGGTCCAGCTCAACATAATTAATCCCATTTTTCTGTAACGGGATGTAATTCTCAAGAATCAATTTAGTCAGCATGGTATAGGTCTTCTAAAAAGTTTACTTCTCTAAATAATGGGTCCCAGTGTATGAACTTAATTAATTGGCTGGGAGTGGGTACTGTTGCGGCAACAAAACAGACCAATACAGGCGAAATCTTCGTCCATGTGCCCAAAGACTCACCCATGGCAGATGGTCGTACAGTTGCGGTAACTGAGACAAAAGAAGAAAGTGCGGTTAATGCTAACGGCGAGCCGACTAAGGTCTCTGCGTTAATCAGTAACGTTAAGCCGGCTAAATGGAACTCCTTTGGTGAGCCCAACCGACTGACCGCACCGATGGTTCGTGAAGGTAGTCAGGTGTCCTTGTATCAGGTGAGCGGACAAAGTACGCTCTATTGGACTACCAGTGGATTTAGTGCAGAGACACATAGACTTGAAACGGTCATCTGGGGTTTCCAAGCTAACCCGACCCTCGACGAGAACACTGAGTTCAACGTTGACAACTTCTACACCATTACCATGGATACCGCTAAGGGGGAAGCTTCTCTCAGGACGTCACAGAGTAATGGGGAGAAGTCTGGGTTTGAGGTTAGGGTCAGTGGTCAAACTGGTCGTATCGAAATGGTGGGGACTAACAAAAGTGCCCTAGTCATGGATGACTTTAACAGTAAGTTTATCTACACCAACAAGGAAGAAACACTTATTGGGGTGGATAAGAAAAAGGTTACCATTCTTGCGCCCGAGTCGGTGCTCCTCAATGGGGAGGAGAGTGTTAGCATACTGACTAAGACGTTTAACCTGCAAGCGACTGATATCAATATCAAAGCCGCCACTGCCAACATCGCTATCGGGAAAACTAACTGGGAAGGTGAAGTTAATCTGAAGGGCAACCTAAACCATGACGGTAGTACCAAGCAAACAGGTAACACTGTTAGCCAGGGTATTGTCCAAGGTCTTAGTGGGATTAAGTCCGCTATGAATGATCTTGATATGCACGGACATACCGGCGTCCGTGGAGGTAACGACATATCGGGTCCTCCTTTGCCTGTCCCACAACCTCCAGTCGAATGACTTTGAAGACTTACTACCCCTACTCCGGGCGACCGGAGTAGGGGTAGGGTCTATTACGCTTTAACTAACATCTCGCTGTGTAAAGAACTTGTTAGTCCCCAACCCACCGTTGTCCTCGAACATGGGAATAGCCGAACCACGACGTCCCGAACGGACAACGTGCTTATCCATTACGATATACGACTCGTTGACAGTAAGCACTCCATTCACCGAAGTCCCAAACATTACTTCGTTGTTACTAACCTCACGCATCACGTCGGAGGCAATGGCAAGCAGTACTTGACCGATACGTTGCAGGTAGCAGTACGAAGTGCCCACTTCCTTTACACGCACCGGGTAGTCACGGTCCAAGAAGTAGACCGTACCACCGAGCACTACCTTAGACCCACCAGGGATACGTACCCAGCCACCCTCATTAACCTCATAAGGGTCAAGCGTCCCAGCCCCACTCACCTCAGCCATAACAGTAGAGGTCGCGGTGATCGCAGCAGGAGAGACTTGGTACACCCCTTTCTTCGGAATCAAGATTGGTGGGTGGAGTTCGTCTACTGCATCAATGAGCGACTGACCCGCATACAACCGAGCCTGGTTAACCGCCGAAGGTCCGAACGTTGGAGCGTCCGATGTCATCGAACCCAGTCTGAACGACAGGTCACCGTACAAGTCCCCGAAAGGGCGAGTAATGACTACATCGTAAACATCTGCGTTCACTCGAGAAGCCAACAGATCACTGGAAGAAGCCCAGACACCGTCACCTGTTTTGGATTCCCGATTAAGACCGGACAACACGTTACTGTTTGGAGTAACCCGTTGCATTGGCAGGTCTGCTGCATTGCTGAAGATGAGACTGAATAGTCCACCGGCAACGTTGTAGGAGAACACGCCTGCTTCAGCGTAACTGTAACCATCAGAGATGATCACTACCGCTTTGCTCTGGGTCAAGGCGTAAACCTGAGTTGTCACTTCACGAGCAACAGTCGGAATACCCGGGTTAAAGGTCTTGGCGTTAGTCATCACCTTCTTCCCTGCACCTTTCAAACGGTTCAGCGTAGCTGGGGAAAGCGCGACCGCTGCACCCAACGAGACCATTCCGTTGGCGTAGCCAAACGTTGTGTTGGCCTTGTAACCATTTTGGGGTGTGAAAGCAAGAGAATTAATCTCAACACCACTAGCGGTTTTATCGGCGATAATCGAGAGGCTTTTAGGGAGGTTATCAATCTTCCTGAACACGCTGAGACCTGTTGGAGATCTAACCCCAATCCGTGAACCAGAGACACCTCCAACAATGCTTTCGGAATCCCAGCGAACTTCTGTCCAGCGGTAGGCGCCCGTGCCGTTGTCAAGTCCATATACCAAATACCACGTTTCATTAAGGTTAGTGAGGGGGATAATCCGTTCAGGTACGAGACCAAATGGACTATGCCTGGCGGGAGTGTAGAGTTCCGTCCGAACAAGGCGAGGGTCGACCTTAGGACGCGGTCCTGCAATCCATCCAGCAAAGCCAGCAAAGCCAGACTTATAACGCTTTACCCGAACACCGTTCTTGGTGGAAATAGAGCGCACCACGTCGCCAGACGCCAACACCACACCCGGAAGCACAGACGGGTCGTTGTAGTTGAGCAGATCCCGAGTAAAGAGATACTGCGAACCAGCAACTGGTGTCAGGGTAGCGTCAAGGTTATCAGGAACACGAGTCCCCATTACCGTGACAGTCCCCGAACCACCAGGAACCAAAGTACCCGGGACAAACGACACTACGTAGTTGATCGCCAAGTACTTGGTGAGCCCATTGCCAGTGACGACTACCGGAACGGAAACAAACATCCGGATCTCGTAATCACGAGCAGCCCAGTACAACCCAACGCTGACTTGCAAGGCGCCACTCTCTACACCAATCCGGATCGACTGACCTGCTGCCAGGTTGACGAAGTTCCGAATGTCTACCGCATGCCCGTCTTGTAGCGGAGCGGACAAGGTCCGACCCATCAAAGTAAACAAGGCCGGATAGGACGAAGCAATCTGTGGGTTGAGGGTTGGGTCTGTTTCGAATGCATCCACCTTAAAGAACTTGTGGAGCAAGGTGAACGTAGTCTCTCCAGTGACCAACGGGAAAACTGACAACCCACGGTAAGCTGTGCCGATGTAACTGGTGTACAACAGGAAGCTCTTCGGACCTGGTGGGTCACCCAGGTTATCCTTGTAGGTAAAGATCTTCTTATCAGCCAATGGTTTGAACAGTGTTACCCTGCTATCAGCAGTGACTGCGCCGCTATTGTTCCAACCACCCGGGATCATCCGGTATTGCAGGTTAGGGATCTCGGCCAGCCGTGCAGCCTTACGTGCCTTGGTAGGGGAACTGATGAAACCAACGTCAGTCTGGTACACCGCTTTGTTCGATGATGGGGAATAAACAATCCGATCATCGTTGAAGATCATCGCCACCGGCGCATTGGAATCGAAGTAACGACTCGGTTGCACGACCGTGGGAGTCATCACCGGGAATTCGTTGGTGTAGAAATAAGAAGCAAACTGCAACACATTGTTCTGCTGGTACTCGCTAGCTACCAGAGGGTTAGCCGCATTACGGTCTACAAAGGCCTGGTTGGCCCCTTGCGGCGTAACGTAAGCCAATACCGGTGTCAGTGTCCGTTGTTCCTGGAACGTCGCCGTACGGTAGTTATCCTTCTTGCTCAACCCGATGCTGGCTTTGGTCTCGCCGTGTACAGGACCTACCTGATTCAAGTGAGCGTCGATTGGAATAACCACATCGGTAACAAATTGAGCCAAGTTCTGAGTAAACAAAAGCAAGGCTTCTTTAGTACCCTCGTTAAAACTGTGAACCTTCTGCTCTACCTCATAAGCCATTTGGTCGAGTCGGAGGATTACTTCCCCGAACCGGGGTTCCGGCTTCTCGATGAACGGCGGCTCTCCACCATAAATAATCATAGACAGCTCCAATCGGTAAAGGGGAGGCGAACCTCCCCTTATTTCATTTAAGGCAGCAACTCACTCGCCTTGACGAACTTGAAGACACCATTGTCCTGAGGGAAACCAGAACTGATTGGGATAATACCGCCATCCCGCACAAAGCTCAGCTCGTAGTCCGCTACCATAAACGGAGTACGACGTTCCAGCGTGAGGATCTGCTTCTCGTTAGTGGTAATAACCGCCACCAACATCACCGCACTACCCTTACGCAGTTTCACCGTAGAGAAGATGTACTTCGCCGTAGTGTCCTCGATCGTGATGTAAACATAGAACGTTTTATTCCGTGGATCAGTATCGATGTCACGGAGGTCAACCGTTCCGGTCGAAGCACGGTACAAAGTACCCTGCACCATCACAGCCACTTCTTCGAGGAAGAACACCGCCCAACCTGTCTCTGGATAACTCGTCACGGTTGCGTAGTAATCTGTTCCCCCACCAGCTCGAGGAACCGGGAAGATCCTGGCGGCACCCCCCGAACTATCACTGGTTTCATTAGGACCAGCCAGATCAGTTGGTTTTCCTTGGTAGGTATCTGGGTTGGTTAGGGTGACTCGACTACGCCCAACCTTAGGAATGTTAACCACGTACTCCCCCGTGTTCCAAGGAATGTAGGTGGCCACTGCGCCATTGAAGGAGTTGTTCCCCAGGTTAACAGTGAACAGGGTTTGATCCATAAAGAGGCTACCGCTGATATAGGTAAACCCCGAGAACCAAGTGCACTGCAATATATTCCCCGACCTGTAGATACTCAACAACGGGCGGTTGTAATAATGGACCATTACCCCCTGCGTATTGGGGGTGCCGTACATGAACTCCTGCGGAACGTTTTTAACTGACTGCCCCAGTACCTGAAAGTCAGTAATCAAATACAGACCAGGATGGTTAGCGTTAGGGGGTTCAACCACTGGGACAACCAAAAAGACCTGTCCATCCCAAGTTGGGGCACTCCCGTCCGCGACAGTAGGGTATTTGAGTTTAAGCAATGCGCAATTCAACCCGCCGAACATACCACCCTGTTCTGCGTTCAGCATCGCCAGTTCAAAAGCCCACCAAGGACCCTGTTGACCCACTGATATCAAAGAACGAATTTTGTTTCGAGCGGCTACCGACACCCCGTAATAATCATTAGGAATGTAGTTTACTTTCTGTGCTCCTACGTCTAATTCCCGACGATAGGTCTTAGGGAAACTAATGAAAGCCCCTGTCTCGTTAGGAGCCCGAAACGGAACTTGACCTTTAACAGGCATCTCGAGCATGGACGGATAACCATCATGTCTCGCTGACCACCCGCAATAGCTCAACCCCATGTTACCCTGCTCGATGCCACGCGAAGCCAACTCAGCGGCAGTCCCAGTGATCGAGATAGCCCCGGTAGAGTGGTCCATGTTGGTATCAAAAACAGCGTTAGTCAGAGGGCGGCTATACAAGGGAGCCTTAAATCGGTTGAGGACCTCTGGACGAACCGCATAATCACCGGAGACATTTCGAGCCACCACTTTCGGCAGTGGACCGCCCTTAACTGGATCAAAGGTAGTGGGATAAGTCATAAAGTTCTCACCCCCTGCTTCGTACGCCAATTGTCGGTTACCGATACCTGTGACAATTGGAGTCAGTAGATTACGACCACGTTCCCAAACAGAAGACTGACGAACGCGATCTGTTCCCACGCTTCCCTTCAACAAGTCAGCACGACTGGTTACCAACCCACCGCCTCCAACATACTGGAACTGGGTATACTCAATAACCGAGTTTAGAACAGTCTGCTCCTGTTGGGACCCAGTGATTGAGGCCAGCCGTTCGCCGTTGGGGGTGATGATAACAGCCGCCACAGTATATCGAACGAGTGCGTTGTACCACTGTATCCATTTCTCACGATCCGTAAACACTTCGGTTTGGTTATCATTCAGGTAATCAATGTTGAGCGGGGGTTGTTTGTAGACCAGTGTCATCACCCCGGTGACGATATTGAACTCGTACACCATGTTGGTAATGGTAGCCGAGTTGTTCACCCCCTTTCCTTCAGGCTGATAATCCAAGAAAGTATAAGCAATGAAGTTCATGTAGAACGTGTTGGCCACTCCTGGCTTCTTCGCAAATAACGTAAAGAGCCGTCGAGAAAACTGACCAAGGTAAGGGGCGGGTCGGATAGTGGTGAAGTTATAACGCCCCCATTTAGAGAGAACGCCATTATTCACCGTCTTTTGAGCAAACTCCCAATAGTTAACATTGTTGTACTGTACTCCATCCCAATCCTGGTAGGTGAGCTTGACCAATTCCCACGTTGCAGGAGTACCATCGATCATCGCCTGACGAGGAATGCGCCAGTAACTCATACGACCTGCTTGACCATAAGGCATGAGAAGACCATCAACGGCCAAGTAGGCGTACTGATCGAGCAGGTAAATCATCATGCGCCCGTGGTACAAGTAGCCTCCCCAAGTACCTAAGGAATCCGGATTCCCAAAGGTGGCAAAGATAGGCTTCATGTTGACTTCGATATAACGGTGACCACTAGGGTCGAAGCTATCGTTAGTCAGCGCGATGAACCAACGATCACCTGCGAAATTAAGTGGGTCCGTCTTACCCACCATGATGATGTCATTACCACTACCCGCAACGATGTGGTTCGCTTTAATGCCACTGTTGGTCAGAACTGGTGGTTCGTAACGGTAGGCTGTGTAATCAAACCGGTACGGGTTCTTCGGATCCAGTGGGTTCTTGTAGTCGCTCAGGATCGAAAAGTACAACCCCTCAGTACGGCCATCAAAGTGGTTCTGGATCGTAACCAGTCGACCACTGGCCTCAACACACATCCCCATACATTCCGACAGACTACCCAGACCTTCAAAAGAACCGAGAATGGTCGGTGGGATGTACCCTCCGTTACCGAAGTAGCTGACAGGGAGTACACCGTTACGCATAATCCCGTCGTTCTCTACGGTGTACTTATCAGCGAGCTGCATTACCCCTTCGGGTGTACTCAGCAGGTTAGCCGCGGCACCTGCCAAATCCTGTGCAGGAGTGGCCGTATCGAAGTTGTCGTGGTTACCCAACTGCAAATGGAACTTGGTGATCTGGTGAGGGTCACCATAATCTTTATCGTGGTTGTTAATCCGAGCCAACTGAGCAGCTTTAACTTCCTTCAACTTTGCGAAGCTTTCGTTAATGACACGATCAGCTTCGGTGTAGACAGCAGGATCCCGAGTACTGTAATAGTTCGCGAGATACATGAAGAAGAAAGTCAACTCGTACCAGTCACCAATCTCCGTTTTGATGGAGTGGGAGTGCTTGCTGGCAGGAAGTGTTGGCGGGACGTTATAAACTTTGGACCATGGGATAGGGATCTTGCCGATGTAGATCTCGCGTACCCATTCATCAATGCTGTTACGAGGAACGAACCAGGCACCGATGCTCTGGTAGGTCATCGAAACGAATTCATTTTCAGCCAGTACTTTGTCCGACAACTTAACGAACGAACAAATGCTCCGACCGGTTGCTTCACAGAAGGGTTCAAACTCCCCTTCAAACCAATAATCTGTGCCGAGGTTCAAACGACCACCGGCTTCGTTGAACAAGTCTACCAGCTCACCCTCGGCGAAGTATGGCGACCCATTAGGAACAACCCACGGACAATCTTTGTACTTAAGGGGAATCTTTTCACGGAGTACCCGGTTCTCTGCTCGAGTCCCACGTACATCAAACTGCACTGCTTGAAGCTTGTCCATAATCTCAGCCTTAGAAACGAGCGGGATGGTCAGTCCCGCGCGCATTCGGTTACTTATTGCAGCATTTCATCAGAGCGTAACCAAGGGATCTGCCCTTCTGCGTTGACCAATCCAGAAGTTGCAGGGATGCTGTTCCCTCGCTTAATTTCAGAAATGCGGCTACCGTTAATGGTAAAGACGTTAAACCGTTCAATGGTGATGATCTGACTGGTGTTAGTCGTGATCTTCCCTACCCAAACAGTGAAGGGGTTCTCCAACCGCTTCTCTTGGGTCACTTCATAAATCGGGATGTCGTTCTTCAACAGGGCATAGATGTAGAACACCTTGTTTCCTGGAGAAGGATCAATATCCCTCAAATCAATGATCCCGGCCGGGAGGGTGTATTCTTTGCCATTGAAGGCAACCCGGATATCTGATTTGAAGAAGATAGCCCAACCAACCTCTGGATAGACCGAACCAACCAATGGCTTGTTAACAGCACCATTAACAATGGTACCAGCGCCACCCGTCGTCGCGGTCCAGTCATACATCGTCGCGATGCCGTTATCTGGAGTAATGAAAACACCACCCCCCGAACTGGAGTTGTTCTGCGGCGCGCTACTTGACCAGCGTTGGGTGCTGCGGTCGTTATAGGTGAAGTTGTGGTTGGTGGTGTAGGAGTCACCTGTGGAGTTACCGATTACCCCCGAGTTGACGTGGACTTTCAGCGAATTACCATTGAGGTAGTAATACGTCCGCATCGGCCCCAGTGTACTCTGCGGGCTTTCAGGTGAGGCCCCCATTCCATTGAAGATACGGATCTGGTCAATAGCACCCCCCTTTACGGTGAAGTGATACTTATCCAGCAACGTAAACCCGGTTACCAACTTACGGCCATTGGCATCATCCGTGTAAGTCGGACTGATCGTCATGCACGTAGAGTACATGTCGTCACGGTCGAGAGTGCCTTCCGCGTTGACGTACGTGATAACCACAGTAACCGGTAACCAACCAAAACGAGCCAAGGACGAGAAGGTCGGGTCGCTCACTGTTACAATGCAAGACCGAGCCTGGTTCTTGATAGCAGGGAATTCGACCTGGTTCTTCAGTTGTTCAACAATAGCCGCTGAGTAAAGTATTTCTTTAGTCGGGACAATAGTCACTTGTCCGTTCTGCTCTACCCTGCGGTTGAAGTCACTGATCAACAAGATGTCGTTATCCCCAACAGGCGATGTCCAACCGGTTCCCTTGTCAGTATAGCGGTAGTCTTTCTTCTGAGCGCTCATGCAGAACATGGACTCACCTACCTCTATCCCGTAAGCATCCAACTGAGAAGAAGGAACACTCACCGTCACGCCACCGATGCCTGGCAAACAATCAACTCGGCGAATCGCTTGAGTCAAAGGCCGAGAAACGATATTGGGGACGTACAGGTTGGTCACCTCAGGGCGATAGGCAAATTTACCCGAGATATCTTTCCAGTACAGATATAAGTCCGAAAGAACATTCTTACCCGCAGCAATGTAGAACTCACCACCTGGACGGTATTGCATAGCCCGTACGTTGATGGATGATTCCAAAGGACTGCTGATGACTTCGTCCCACAGACCGTACATGGTCAGTTCTTCGAAACCGCGCCCAAAGAACTTGGAGACGGTGGCGTACTTACTTTTCGCGTTAACAACCTGGAGTTGTATCCCCAACCGAGGGAACCCACTGAATCCCCGTGCCCCTGAAGCAACAATACGACCATCCGCCAGCACGTTACTCCCCTGACCCGCGTAGGTAAACACCAGTCCGTAGAACGGGCTAATGTTTTGCACGTAGGCTGGATCATAGAAATCAGGACGACCCCAGTTGACCATCGGGGGAATAGCAGTCTTAGACTTCAGTGTCATGACCCCAGTGTTAGGATCGAAGTCATAGTTGATTTCGGGAACAAGGTTGAGTTGCTGGTTGATCCCGTTCTGCGCCTGAGAAGCGTAATACGCTGACAGGAACTTCATCGCAAAGATGCCTTTGCGGCTAGGATCTTCCGCCACCCATACAGGAAGGCTACGGTAGTTACCGATTACCCCGTTCGTGGGTTGGTTGAAAGTCAGCAGACATTTGAGCGTTTGTGTCTTATCAGCAGTTAGGACTTGCTCATACCAACGGTAAAACGGGGAGTTGGTGAACTGCTGCCCGTCAGCGTTGATAAAGCTAACGTTCTGTTTCACCGGAGTGACGTCGATTGTTGCTTGCACATCCGCTAACCGCACCCGGAAGAAGTGCTTGTGGTTCATTGGGTTCCCGATACCCGCAGGAACCGGAGTGCCTGCTGTTGACGACTGAATCAAGTAGATCCACTCACCCATCAAAGCGATGCTAAGAAACGGGAACAGGTATTTAGGGGTTACGTCAATCGAAAAGATCGCCGCGACAATGGGCTGTAGGTCTACCTTAGAGTAAACGTGTTTCGCCGGGTCCAAAGAACCGTTGGTCACGCCGAGGTAGTACAGGTTTTTAGTACTGTCCCCCACCAAGATCACCTCGTCCCCACTTCCCTGAGCAATCCGGTCAACACTGGCATTGTCCACGTTAAACCGCGGGTGTTCGTATTTAAAGCCGGTGTACCTCAGGAGGGTTTTGGTGTAATCCTCAGCGTTAGTCATGACACTGTAATACAAACCAGTAACCCGACCATCCATGCGGTTCCACAGGAAGGTGATCGAACCATCATCTTCGAGACACATTGCTGCGGTCTCGGTTATCCCACCAAACCCTTCGAACGAACCGTCAATAGACGGAGGAATGAAGTTGGCGTTACCGAACTGACTGATTGGAAGTGTACCCTTAGCCAGATACTCTCCCGAGTCGAACCCTGTCTGGTTAACAATAGTAGCCAACCCTTGAACTGTCAGGTGCATGTCTTTACGACCACTCAACAGATCAATAGGTTCTACTGCTGTCTCAAAGTTATCAACCTTTTCCAGACCCACTTGGATCGCCTTGATCCCGTGTTCGTTGTAGGTATTCTTGTGATCAGCCAGGAACTTCATCAACTGGGTTTTGTACAGCGCCAGGTAATGGTTAAAGTTCGAGAAGTATTGCGAGATCTTGGTCTCGATCAACGGAGTTCCTAGAAAACGGGAATACTCACTGAGCGAATCCAGCAAGTGGATCGTATCCTGAAACGCCATGATGTCGTACAGCAACGAATGGGGGTGAAGTGTAGGCGGGAAAACAAGCGGACGATCCTTCAGGTTGAAGAAGTCAATCATCCGGTCATCTTCAGTTGTCGACGTCACCAGGTTCATCATGGCGGTATCGAACAACGTAAACTCACCCACTACATCATAATCCAAAAGACCTTCTACAATAGCAGGGTCTTTCAAACGGATCATACACGCAACACCCTGAGCCGCAAGAGCTGTCAGTCCAGGCATGATCTTGAAGATTTCCCAATGCTCTTCAGTCATTGGCTCGCCATTCTTGAAATACAGTTTCAAGCTCTTGATGAAGAATGGCGAATGCACCGGAACAATAATCCGGGTGTACAGTCCAGGGGTTTCCGTAGTGAATGGTTCCCCTCGGACTTGGTTCTCGATATTCTTATTCAGAATGTCGTCACGAAACTCTCTGACGATTGGAGTCTGCATTGCCAATACCTCAGTTCAAATCGAGTTTATCTTGGGCGTACAGACGGAAGGCTTCCTTGAGGACCTTAACACTCACCATGGAGTTATCGCTGTTACCCAGGAGGTCTTCCAGTGTTGCTTTAGGGGCGTTAGCCACCAAGTCCAGACCAATAGAGTCAGGTGTCGCTTTGTGGGCCTCAGGAAGGCCTTTAGCGATGTGCTCTTCCACCAACTGCTTAAGGGTCAGTTCGCCTGCGCCTGTATCAGTACCCGACATTACCAGGATCAAGTTCTCGAGGTGAGACATCATGTCCAGGTAGTCGTACGACAATGTAGCGGGGTGATCATGTGGATCCGACGGGAACGCAGGCGGGACTCCGGTCAAGTCACTCCAGTACGCTTGACGTGGACTGTTAACAATGTTGGCTACCAGTGTGGCGTACGCAGCCTCATTGAGAACGAACGGTGCGCCGATGGTCGAGTAAGTGGCCGTCAGAACAGCGTCGATCTGCTTAAGCATGACAACAGAACCGTAGACGTTACGGTTGTACTTCTTAACGAACTGACCGAACGGGTGAGCAAAGGCGTAGTCAACACCAAGAACCAGTGGAGTGTTACTGCCTTGCTTATACAGCTTGAAATCTTTAGCGAAGAACGGTGCATAACGAGGAACGAATTCACGACGAACATCCTGCGCCGAAGGTTTAATCACTTCTGGCGGGGTGATGATGCAGTCAACACGTTCCTGGAAGGGGTTCCAAGGGTAAGTAACCAAGGCCATGAGACTATCTCCAAAGAAAGGCATTAAAGGTATTTTATGACTAATACCCCATATAAAAGGTTCCTATAGTGAGCTATAGGGGGTCAGGATTTCATAGAATCGTCCAGGAGTTTGTCCTTTATGTACACGTATAAACGGGCTGTTGGGATCAACCAGCTGGTCCCAGAAGGGCAAGAGATCGTTGACATTTCGGCCCTTCAGACCAAAGCGCTGCCGATTACGTTCAGCGAGCTGATTATTGTTGTTACAGATTCACTGTATAACCGTGACGTTTCCATTGATATGTTGGACTACGTTAACGAACTGATTTCGTTTACTGGGACTATTCAACAGTGGCTGGACACCAAGGCTACAGTAGTCTTGAAAACCAGTAACACTCTCCCAGGAACAGAATACCGCTGGGCCACGTTGCACGATATCCAGTACAAGTGGTTCACCCTGTATCCGGGTGATGCTGGGATGGCGATGGACAGGCAAGAACATTTGGATATAGCAAGCGCTAAGGACATTCGGGTCTACAAGACTGATAACTCTGCGGTTGACTACACTGCGTTGGCTGAGCGCTGCCTGTGGACGTTTAACGGACACTTAACGCGGGCTGTTGCGGATAAGACGGGACTGTACTTGCTGAATGCGGGTAAGAACTTCCGTATTAACGATAACTGTCATGCGTGTTGCATCAACCTGAACACCATGACCAAGCTCAAGACCTACGGCTTCAAACCAGAAGACGTTATCTTTGAGAATGCTGACACTCACATCTTCGTTCACTTGAAGACTCCGGTCTCTCTTCTGAACAAGACCGTGTGGATGAGCATCGGTGGTCGCCTGTACTTGAACGACGTCATTAACATGGTGTCTGAAAAGATGTTGGCTATTCGGACTGAACGAGTGGATTGGTTTACTCGTATCTTCGATTCGAAACGTTTCATCGATTTGGAAGGCGTTATCGATAAGGATCGTGAAGTAGTAGGTAAAGACTTCTTCAGTACCGAGAAGTTCTGGAAAGCTCTGCTCTCTCATCCGTCGACTTTCTTAATCGTAGCTGACAACCCGCACCTGTACGTTTCTCTGGATCCGGTCCAAGCGTACAAGTCACCCTTCACGTACGAAACCCGGGAAACCAAAGCACTGCCTTTGCTAACCGCGGATGGGATGCTTCCCAAGTACTTCACTTACCGCATCATTAACCGAAGGATACTCAACACTGACTTAGGTAATCAACGGCTCTACCTCAACTGGACAACGGGCACTGGTAACGGTGGTGATCTTCATCACGGTTATACGAACCGGTTTAAACCGAGTAAGCTCAACACTGCTTACTTACTCTCGATTCGAAGTGTGATACAAGAGAACTAACTCATGGCTATTAGCGATGAAGAGGAAACTGGCATGAAGGAAAGTATTAAAGGGACAATCATCATCGGGCTGTTGTTGGCCTTATTGGGATTGATGCTTCTTAACACTGTCTGGCCGCGTCAAACCAGTCTGTCGAAAGAAAGCATGGAAGGCATCAGTCAAGTGGCTGATAGCATGAAGCAATCTGCGGCGAACTGGGAGAAGATCGCCAAGTCTACAGCCGAACTTCATCAAGTTCTTTTAGCGCAAGCGCAAGGGAGTCGTAATGAAATCAATTCGCTTAATCAGCAGCTTCTGGGGCGGTACGGTCTCGATGCTAATGATCCTTTTAATGCTGTCGTTAACAGCATGTTCGAGCAATCCAAAGGTCTCGGAGGGGTCGACATACCTGGAAGTAAAGGCGGAACAGGTCCAGCTAAATCTGTACAAGTCACAAATGACCGGGTTACGATCAAAGTTGACCGAAGTGCCACCGGAGCTCTTGACAACGGCGAAGGAGCCACCACCCCTCCTCCTAAGTAAGCTCTATGCTTTCTTGGAGGCGAATGACTGCACGGACCCGCAGTTGAGCCCCAAATCAAAGGAAGGCTGCTACCGGGTTACTCGTGTGTTGTTAATTAACGCCACTCGGAAATTGGATGAGACCAACACTGAACTCTACGTCGGGCAACGGACGGTGACGCAGTTGGTGCAGACGATTACCGACTTAGTCGAGGCTTTACCCAGTAACACTGGCAAGTGATAGACATGCAAACAACTACCCTACCCAGCCCACAAGGCTGGGTAGGGTGGATGCTGTCTTTAATCCTGCTTCGAATCGTCCTTGCTACTAGGAGCAATGAACCCAGCTACGCGTTCGCGAAACTTGGTGAGATCACCTGCTCCCTGGAAGATCGTGGTCAGGGTCTTACTTACGTTCATGAACTGCCACGAACACAAGACGGGACCTACAACCATAATAAACATCGACATCTCGCTTGGCCAAATGTTGTGCTCACTGACCGATACGTGGATGGTGTAGGAGTTGAACACCCCCATAAAGCTCACCACCAGTACTGCAATGATCCCCCCGAAGTTACGCAGGAAGACTGTCCACTTACCCAGGATCTCGCGTTCCATACCAACCGGGGGGTGAACAGGTGTTCCAGAACTGTCATCGTCACTCGACGTATCGTCACTATTTTGCGAATTGTTGGTCACCGATAAATACTCCGTGATCTCGGGCCAACTTCTCGCATCGCCAAAGTCCAATAGCCCCACTGTCGGAACTGTGTTCGTCCACGATGGAGAGATCAATCCCGTTACTATCTAAGTACGGGTAGTTCATGAGCCCAATCCGTACATCGTCCTTAGTACTCCCTTTAAAGTCAGCGCCTACAATAGACTTTGCCAGTCGAGGAAGAACCAAGGAGAAATGAACATCGTTAGCCACAAACGGTTCCCGCAGTATTGCCGTCAATTGAATCAACTGCTTAAAGGTACCAGGGGACATCCCAAGGAAGTTATCCTCACCAATCCCCATGTCTGGTTCAAACACCTGAATAAGCATGTTGAGAGAACGAGCCATTGCCCAACTGCGAGCAAGCACCTTGGTACTACCCAAATCATCGAACTGCACGGGAATGTCGTAGAGCAACTTGTCACCAAAAATGGTGTTCATGTACTGGAGCTTTATCGGCGCCGGCTTCACGAGGTTGACATCAAAGACACTCACCCCCATGCACGAAGTCGATTGGTCCATCGAGATGACCCGTGCACAATCGGGGGATTTTAGGATTTCAAACAAAGCATTCCTTTATTAACACCGTGGTGGAATCTGAGAACAGCGACCATGTCAGAATCCCCGATCAGGTATTCATCAGTTTCCTCACCACTAGGCCCCTTATAGACCAATTCAAAACCAGCCGCGCTATAATCAGCGAAGGTACTGGCTCGCCAATGCCCCGCGACGTGATACTCGTTCAGAAGCGTTGCAAGCTTCCAGGCGAGCGTGTTGTCGCTAAGGGTGGAGTAAGTGTTGCCTGAACCTAACTCGTCCAGGAACGCAAGCTCAGAGGGATCGTCGACCACAACAAACGGAGCCAACCACTTGGTATCAGCAGCCAGCGGGTTAGTCAGGGTCAAACGCCGTGCAGCCTGCGGTACATTAATATTCTGATTAACGAAACGGATCAGTACTTCCCCGGTCTCTGCCGAGCGGGCTTCCAAGACCAAAAGACCGTCTGGTCCTTCAAAGACTTGGGATTCGGAGAAGTCCACCGAGCTGAGGGTCGTCTGATAGAACATGTTGACCAAAGGCAGAGCTTCGGACAATGTCATCGACGGAGTCAGCGGAAGGTGGGGTTCTCCTTTAAGGATGTCTGGTACTTCCATACTCAGTTACCTTGGCCCGCTGCCGACGAATTCGCCACGGTATGGATGAGCATTGGAGCACTGGCACCGTGATCGAGGGCTGCGTTGATCTGGGTGTTGGTCAGTGCGTTACGACCATCGCGCTCAGTGATGTAGTGAGCGAAGATGGCACTGGCCGCCTCAGTGTACTGGATGGTGCCAGCACCGCCGATAGCGCCACGGTGTTCAACGTCAATACCGTAGGCAATACCAATCTCGTTGATCGACGCATAACTTGCATCGTTGTAATAGATTTTGCATGCCAGTGACATCTCACGCAAATCGGCAGTGTGCAGCGTGGCATCCAGGATAGCCGAACTGTTCACGTACACGTTGCTCACTGGGACTGTACCTTCGCTGGTGAGCGGAACCGGTTGAGGGTTCTTCAGGTTGTCTTCAGTGTGGATGTACGGGTTGGTACTTTCTTCACCGGTAACAGGATCCCGCTCTACTTCCACTTCGTGTGGGTTGTAACGGGAGAAGTCGATCAGCTTCAACCAATAGAACGCGTATTCCACACCGTTGCGTTCTTCGATGGTGCGCATGCGGTACTTGGCCCGGTTGAAACTATCCAGATCTTCAGTGATCGGACGAGCAATGAACGGGATCGCCGTGAAGAGGTTGGCGTCGATCGGCTGGTGTTGGTTCACCTGGTACTTGGAAACACCGCGACTGTCCTGACCGACACAGTTGGAACCACGGACACCCACGCCGAAGAGTTTCAACTCAAAGTCACGACTGGCCTTAGGACCCAGGCTTTCTTCAGCCAGTACTTTGTAGTTCTCGTTCAGGGTAGTCCAACGAGGCACAGTGAACGGCTGGTTGGTGGCGATACATTTGTTCAGAACATAACCGATCGAGGTGTTGGTGACCGTCTGAGCAGGGATCTCGGAACGGTTCAGGTCTGCTAATTCGTTGGCACTGAGAGCCATAACAAGAATTCCTTATTTAAATCGCATTGAAAAGGTGTGTTTAAAACGCATAGAATTTGCCGAACTAACGACCGTTACACGATCGCTGTCAATCAAGATACTCCCGATATCATCCGGTACTAAACCCAAACCTGTTTTACTGTTGAACCAGCGGCACAGAGTTTCGCGGGTAAGGAGAGCGGGCTTATCTTTCCACTCTCTATCCAGGGTCAACGGAACGTAGCTGGAGTATGGTCTTAGGTTGATCAGTTCCAAAGTGAAACCAACGTGGGAGAACCCGGGGCCATCAACAGTGAACTGGAAGTCATTACGCGGTGAGCGTCCATGCTGCACCACTTCCAGTGGGTGGTCTGGGCTTAGATTATTCAGCCTACAAAAATCACGTCTAACCCAATCGAGTGCTTTGCTCATCATGGTGTCTCGTCAGGCCATTGCAAGCGCCCATAAGTAGTCTCTGGAATAACAATGGTAGGTTCCCGCGCAGGCCACACCAGACGGTCATAGTCCGTTTCCGGGATCGTCTTCGCAGCTTCTCGCTTAGGCCATACCAATCGACCGTAATCTGTTTCAGGAAGATCTGGATCTGGTTCTGGCAAGCGTCTGATATACGACGTGTCCTGGATGCGAACGGCGTAATACATCAGGTCTGGTTCTAGGTCTACCGGGACGATACCTTCAATGGTAGGGATCTCAACAAGCAGGTCCGCTTCAGCGTTCGTCTTGAACTCGTCCGGCATGGTCACGACGATCGTGTGGTCCATGATGTAACTGGTATCAAGATTACTTGGATCTTTCGTCCCTACGTTGGTGAAGTCACCATCCGACGCATTACCAGGTCCTGTCCAACGGCTATCCCCAACAAAGATCTCATTCGGGAGTTCCGTGACATCAGTACCGTCATCCATTTCCTTCACGGTTTGAATCGTGTAAGAAGACAACGCCATCATGATGTCGATCAATGCGCTTTGACGAACTCGCAGTGACGGATTAGAACTGGTATCCCACCCAGTCACTCGTTTAAAGACTTCCCAAGCAAAATACTGGGCTTCTTCTGGAGAGTGCTCACTAACGTCCAACTCATAACGGTTCAGGAGGTCCTGGTAGGTGGTTGCAGTCGTCAGTTGAACAAACCCTGACTCGTACATCAACTCCGTCGTGTTCTTCACCCTGGCGCGCTTGTTGAGGTCGTAGAACTGACTGTACAACTTCGTGTGTTTCCACATGACGTTATAAATCTCGTCCGACTGCTCCATCAAGAACTCAGGAGACACAAAGATCTGACGAGGAACCCACAGAGCACGGATATCGAAAGCCATGTAAAGCGGAATAAACCGAGGACCACCAATGTTGATCAACTCATCCAGTGATGGTGGAACGGCTTTCATGACGTTCTGGTAATACGCTGGGCAGATGTAGATCTGCTCACGACCACGGGCAATGTTGGTCAGATGTTTCCAGATGTAATACGCGTCACCTACAGCAAAGCGGATGTCTTTACCCGTCTTAGGGTCTCGGACCAGTACCTTACCGTTGTAGTAACCTTTACCCGCCAAATAAATCCAGTTGTTGAACGTCACTGACATCTTGGTATTAGCATGCCTGTTGGTGTAGTCCATCATCTTGGATTCCAGCACCTTGGTCGGCAACTCCGAGTGAAGACTCTGGGTTGCTTTTCTAAGCGCGTGGTCTTGCCATATAGCGGACTGGGTGTAGTTATCCTTAGCCAACCCCTGCTCTTTCAGGATCATGCCCTGAGTGGTGATATAAGACGGTTCTAGCCCGTACTTATCTTGCAGGTTAAGGTTCATCTTCCTGTACAACGGTGTAGGGGTTAGATCAACCAGCTGGTTCTTGGTGTTTTCCACCATGTCGAAACGAGCCAACGGAATACCAGCGGCCGATAACAGGTTCTCCAACATTAAGTCAAAGGTGTACTGAGCCCCTGGGTTGTTATCGAGCCAAGCGATGTTGTCGTACAGCCACATCGTCTGAGTCTGAGTCAGGCTCTCTTTATACCTTGAGAACTCACCGTACGAATCAATGCGTGCCCAGATGTAGAAATCGTGGGCATGACGGCTCCCAATAGACTCATGACGGATAGCACCAATCTCCATGATGATTGCTTTGTAGAGGATCATTACCCCTGCGACTGGCAGCATCAGGTTATCGGTGTAAATGTATTCATGGTTAAACAGCTGAGGAACAATGCCCTTGATGAACTGTTGGAGCTTGGGGATCAGGTGATCCTCGTTCCACAGTACTAGGTTTTTATTCCAGCTCAGGATTTTATAGTTCTCAGCCGGTATGGTTGTCTCGTACGGGATCGGTTTCAAAATCCCTTTGATCAACTCTACCTGGCCTGGATAGGTATCACTGATCCGTTTAAACCAGTATCCGCCTTTCCCGTATTCTCGGAATGTGGCGATATGAAAGGCCACGTTCTCTTTACTGAAGAGGATGTCTTCACCCGTGTCGATGGATTTAATCCACATCGGCTCATCTGTTGGGTGGTAGTCTCCATTCAAGTTCATATAGTAGCGCCAGGTCTTCTTGTCATTTAAGACGTAGTACCCAGCAGCTTCCAGGACACTGTTTTCCCTAAGGGCTACCGCCTCAATCTTGACAACCAAGGTTCGGGCTAAACTTAGAGTATCCCTTACGTATTCATCAAATTCAATATTTTCCATATTTGGACTCGAAGGGGTTTAATGTCGTGAATAGACATACAAAAGATCTGACGATCGGTAATAGCAACATTGACCTGTCAAAGGTTCGGAGTGACCTTAAAGCTGTAAACCCTGCGTTGGCTTCTACTCTGGCTCGTGCTGTTCCCAAGAACGCCCGTACCCCTGAGCGAGATGAACTCACTGGCAAGACGGATAAGGGGATCAGTCAGTTCAAGCTGGAGAAGCTGAGTAACATCATCAGCCAAAACATCAACGCTGCAACTGACCTTCGTGCGATCACTCCGTACATCGGGAAAGCCGAAACCATTTGGCAGACCATGCTGCTGTACCCCAACGGTCGACAGGATAAAATTCTCAGTTACGACACCCAGAATTCGCCATACAAAAGTGCAAAATTGCATACTGAACTGTTATCCATCTGGGATGCCTACTACACTAACGGCTATAAGATCGAGGCCGATTTGAAGAAAATAGTGAGTGATCTTCTCATTAATACGGGGAGTTACGCACTGTTTAACTTGAGTCGTCCTGGTCTGGATTACCTGATCAACGGTAGTCAGCTTCGGGATGCAGGGGTAGCGGGTGTCGAAAGCTTCATCGGTCAGGCCCAAGCCGAGTTCAGTAAAGAGTTCACGATCACTGCTGATAAGAAAGTTCTGTTGAAGAACAAGGGTGCTTTCATCAAGAACCCTCATGCAACTTATCAGGAAGTATCGGGTATTGAAAGTATCTTCGGTAAAGGTCCGAGCTACGCCGGTGATGAGTTCCGTCTCTTCAGTGATACGGAAGACCCTGATAAGTTGATCAACATTACTTTCACCGATAACGCCTCAGCTTTGTTCCTTCAAAAGATCAATGCGGGTCGTCGTGATGAACGGGTTAAACAAGTCTCTGGTTTCGAAAGCCTGGACCTGTTGATTGGTGAGTCTCTCGAGAAGAATCCTGACGACAAGCCTGAACCCAAGAAGAAGGATACAACCAAGGGTGGCCAGAAGGGTAACGTGACCAAGGGTAAGACAGCCAACTCTTCCCCTAAAACTCAGAACCTAACCGACGAGCAGATCGAGCACGCCAGTGCCCAGATGTTCCGTAGCCGGAATATTGCCTCGCAGTTTATCCAGTACGTTAAGCCTAGCGGCGCTCTTGATACAGCCCCGTACGGTCGTGGTCTTACGTTCCACCTGCCGAGTGAGTGTTTGATCCCTATTCACTTCAACGGTGGTAATGGGCGTACCGCTCCTGACTACATCGCGTTGCTGGATACCGATGACGGTAGCTTCCTCAAGAACACTAACGACTTCGAGTTCTACCAGTCGATCAGTGCGAACAAGGATAAAGCCGGCGGTAACCCGAAGAACGGTAGCATGAACAGCCTTATCCAAAACCTGCGTAAAGTACAGGAAGGTAAGGAATGTGATTTCGACATGCGTGAGTTTGCTGAAGTTTCCAAAGCTAACCTTATCCGTGCATTCAGTGCGTCGGTGTTGGGTGGTAAGGGCGACAACATCAGCATTGAGATCGACGAGGAGGTCAACAAGATCTTCTTGCAGCGCATGTTCCGTGGTCAAGGTGTTCGTTGCTTGTACATCCCTGGAGAAGCTATTACCTACATGGCGTTGAACTTCAACCGCTTGGGCATTGGCCAATCCTTGGTAAACATGGCGAAGTCCCACATCACTCGTCTGGCGATGTTTGATTTGGCTGACACATTGTCTAACTTGGAGAAGGCAACCCCTCACTCCATGATGACCGTGCGTTTGAACGCTAACGCTCCCGAGCCCATGGCAGACATTGCTAACGCTCGTAACACGTTCTTCGAAGCGAACCCGACGGTTCACAACATCCTGATGATGACTCAGTTGTCTGTTCCGCAGATGGTTGACTCGCTACGGGAAGCGTCGTTGACGGTTAAGGTAGATCCGGGTGATAACCCGTACTTCCCTGGCCACGATGTTCAGATCGACCACATGGACCGCAACAACTTCCCTGGGGTTGACTCTAACAGTCGCAACGAACTGTTGAACAAGATCGCCAGTTACCTTCAGCTTCAAAAGAGCTGGCTGGATATCTCTGACGATCAGAACAACTTCCAGATTGAGGCGTTGGCTGAGCACCAGATGTTGCTTAACCAAGTGGTTAGCTATCAAGCTGAGTTGGGTGGGTTCCTGGCTGACTTCCAGCGTAAGCATGCGTACGTTAACGCCCCGTTGCTGAAAGAGATGATTGCCAAGATCCGTGAGATGAAGAAGCTGTGGAAGCCTGACAGTGGCGAGCCATTGGAAGGATCCGAAGCACAGCAGATCAATGTCATCCTTGCGGACTTCATCAGCAACGTTGTTTGTAAGCTTCCTACTCCTACCAGCATTGAAACCACCAACAAGATCAAAGACAGCCTTCAAGTTGTTAACGATCTGGTTAAGAACTGGATGGAGATGGCGGGCGGCAATGGAACGCTGCTCCACGTTGGTAAGCTGTTGGGCTTCATTAAGGGCGATGCCGACAGCCCTGAAGAAGATGTTGATCCTCATAGCCTTGCTAAGCTGAAGGGTCAGATTCAGTCTGTATTCCTCAAGCAAGCTTACATCCGTTACAACCTTCCAATGCCGTTTGATGATGTATTGGCAGGTGGTGAAGGTGGTGGTCTGGCGTCTATGGTGAACGAGGTTGTTCAACAGCACCAGAACGTAGGCGAGTTCTTGGCTGCCATGATGATTGGTATCGATAAAGCTGACGCTGACGTGCTTAAGAAACATTGGAAGAAGATTGAAGCAGCAGGTCAAGACCTGGAGAAAGCCAAGGAAAAGGTTACTGGACAGGATGAACCAGATCCTAGCTTGACTAATGGCGATGACACGTCTCTGAATGGCGGTGATGAACCCCTGACTGGCGATGAGCCTGTGCCTGATGATGACGGTCTTGGCACTACACCAGAGCCGGAGGAAGAAGAAGAGGAGCCGGAGGAAGAGGAGAAAGAACCTAATGCCGATGAGCCGTCTGATGCTAACGCTAATGACGACAACAAGGATGGGTTAGATCCGAAGAAGAACGATCCCGACCTCCAGCCGTTCACGCCGTAACAGAAGCAAAAAAAAACATAGTACCTACCTCCAGCCTTATGGGCTGGAGGTAGGCTATGCGTGCGAGTTACAGGAAACGCAGGTAGAAGAAGGTATCCGCCAGGCCCTGGAGGTAACGCGAGAAGTTCAGCGTCCGCAGGTGGGAGTCGGTGGACGGATCGCCGAATACCAGTTCCACATCTTCCAGACGACGCTCTTGCAGCAGGACAGCCTGGATGTAGCGTTCCAGCACGGTCAGCGGAAACTGGAAGTTGACCAACTCTTCCGGGAAGTTCACGCCTTCAGGAGCGCTGCGTTCGTCGAGGGCGGTCTGAACAGCCAACAGGCCTTCGGTGATGTTGTCAGCCAGATGATCCAGCGGGAACGCCAGTTCAAAACGAGGAGCCTGGTTGATGTCGATGTTGCCGTTGTCTTCGTTGATGACCGGACCAGCTTCGGGTTTGAAGCGTTCAGCCAGCGCCAGGTCAACATCAGCACCTTGGTAGGCTGCTTTCAGTTGAGTCACAACTTCGCTGATACCTTCTTCCAGGTCGGTCGGAAGGGTGATCAGGAGACGGCTGCCAGGAGCGGCATCGGCGAGGGTGAAGTGATGAACCAGCAGTTCGTCGACGTCCACATCAGGATAGTGTTCCTTCAGCAGACCGATCACCACGTCGATACCTTCGTTGACATCGCCCGGGAAAGAAATCGCGAGATCCGCAACCTTATCCTGGCTATTGTCAGCGCCGTCATTACCCTGGGTCGCTGGGGTAGGGTTGTTGTTATTACCGCGAGATGCTTTAGCCATGTGAGACTCCATAGAGTTCAGTTTAAGTAACTTGCATAGGATTTAGTCAGAGTGTTTATTTAGTTTAGCGTTTAATGAAACGCATAAACCGTTGTAACATGGTTGGCTTAGGAGGATTCAGGGTCATCAACAACTCCCAGTCTTCGGGACATTCCCTCAATAGCTCTAAGGTTTCCTCGGAGTAATCGTTCCAACTTTCTTTAAGCACGATATCGATAGTAGCCCGAAACCGAAGCATCTTGAGCATAACGTTGGCATTAGTACCCCGTGCAGATAGATTAGGGTAATTGGTCTTCAACCACCGTTCCCAGTCTGGGTTAATCTGACAGTTGTTCATTAAAAGCGGTGGTTCTCTAGGTGGCATCTCAATAAACTCCCTACAGTACAAAAATAAAAGAGGAGTGGGTTAGCACTCCTCCTTGTAGCAATTACTCGCGGTTAACCCATTCCCAGTACAGCTGATGGTTTACACAATAGAGGTGGAAATCCATGAGGGGACGACTGGAATCGTTCAAAACGGCCGACAGGTTGAATTTGTCTTTGAAGTCTTGATACTCTGTTCCCGTGCTAGGACGACCTAGCTTTTCAAGTTCTTTTTCAAACGCTGCTCTGAATTCCCATTCCAATGGATTCTCGCCAATGTTCAGAGTGAATTCCCAATCCACCTCTCGGGTAGAAACCGGGTCTGAGCGGAGTGGTGCGCCGAATACACGACTTTGGATAATGTCGGTATTATGTCTGGTAGCGGCGATCGCTTCTTCCAGCGATAGCGTTACGACAGCGGTAGCCCCTAAGGTTGCTTTCACAACAAACGGGTTCAGTTTCTGTTCCAGATTCCCCGGCACCCCGAGGTAAACTTCGTTATTGGGGTAGTTGTAGAAGAAGATCTGTTTGGGCAGAGTGTGGTCAGGAACCCCCAAAAGATTAAGCATTTCCTCCCCGAACTTACGCAGCTTCAGGTACGGATCTTCACCAATACGCTTGTTACAGTCCTTGAGGTGATTGATCAGGACTACCGCTTGAGTGATAACCGAATACCCCACATGCGTAAAGGGAGCCCACAGAACCAAATCACCGAGACCCTTGACGATCCCTTCTTCCGTGGTTGGATCAAAAGCCCCTTGCAGGTCCAGATGTGGGTGCTGATGGCACTGTTGAGTAAAATGAGTACCGAGATTGGGATTCATAAAAGCCTCATAACAAAAGGATAGAAAAAATGAGAGGAGTATTACCCCCTCTCAATTACCAGGTTAAGCCCAGGGACCTTTGCCCGCGCCAAACGCGTTGAACCCACCCATCATACCGCCCGGACTGGCGTACATTGCGGGGTTAGGGAACAGATGAGGGTACTGCTCGCGTTTGATGAACCCCGCGGTCCAGTTGTCGGTCAAACCACCCAGGAGTTTGACCGGAGCAGATCCATCAGCAGGGAAAAGGTGAATCTGTGTAGGTAAACTAGGCCCGGCCCCAAGCGCATTGTCGCGCAGTCGTGCCGCGACTGCGTCGCCGTACTCTTTTATTACCCGAGTATTACTCAGATAATTCCCCAGCTGAATCAAGATATCATTATCACGGATAACTTGAGTAGCGTCTTGCATCAGCTGATTAGCCAAGTGCTTGGGGTCACTATTGAGGACCGCCAAAGTCGAAACTTCCACCACTGCTAGCGGGAGCACCTTCGAGGAGTGACGAGATTCTTCATTGAACCCTTTGCTTACAAACAGGCTGGCAAACCCACGTCGGTTGACTCCGCCGATATGTTTACCTTGTTCGTTGACTGAGATCACGTTGAAGACATCCCCGAGTTCCAGCAGCAGACCGATGCGTTCAGCCGAGAACTCGTCTTCGAAAGTGTTTTCAACTTTGGTACGTTCGAAGATTTCATCGATCTTCTGTTTGGTTTCTTTTTCGACTACGAAGAAGTGGGTCATAACCCCATTCTTAAAGATCGAGGTGTACAGGAAAGCGTCACCGTGCACTTCCTTGGTAGGAACGAAGGTCTTGCCGAAAGACCGCGCGGCGCGCAAGTGGAGCTCGTGCAGCAACATCAGAGTAGTCTGATTGTGGGTACCGTAAGTCGACATGTAACGCAGCTGTTCCAGCAATTGTTCATCGCTGGTCATGCCGAATTGGTTACCACCCATAGCCATGATGTTGTGCGGATTGAAATTGCTTTGCATGGTTATTACCTCTGTCTCGTAATAGGAAATTACAGTGAAAAATAAAACATAACGCTAGGGGGTCCGAAGACCCCCTATTGTCATTACACCGCTTTAGGAACCAGCAGCGCGTCTACCAGACCGGTAGCCATGCCGCTGAAGCCGATACCACCAACAGCCGCAATACCGCCGTTGAGGATACGAGCAGTAGCGCCCAGTTCATCAGTGCAACCGAAAACGTCACCCATGGCATAACCCATAGCGCCGCCGATCACTGCACCAGCCAGTGCACCGGCAGCAGAGCTACCTTGGTTGTAGTTGGCAGCCGCGGTGAGAACACCAGCAACAGCACCAACAATGTGGGAGGATTTGAAGCCAGCTTCGCGTTTACCCAGAACTGTGTTCGACATAATCAATTGCTCCTAGAGTACAATAAAGTTAACGTAGCAAAACTACCACGTTTATATTCACCCTAGTTATATAGATCTGAAACGAACTGCACCTTAAATTTTCACTGGGGGTGTTAAACGGGCCATCACCTCTTCGAGAGTCTTTACATCAGCATCAGACAGATTGCCGGGATAGGAAATGATTGAACCGAGTTTAACCCGTAGGGCTTCGTTGGCAACTTCTATTCCTACGGTCAGATCAAAGAGACGATCCCTGACTTTCCCTAACACTTCGATCTCACCAGCAGTCTGAGTGTAGATAATGACTTCGTCCAATGCAGCCAGCAGGTCATCATCATTAGGGGATCCTGTTTCGAGCCGGAGATCGAAACGCCGCTTTAATTCCGCAAGTAATTCACGATCTGCTGAATGAAGACCGTTCGGTAAAGAGCGGCAGCTGTATTTCAATATAACGGCCGTCCTGGACGACAGCTCCTGATCGCTTAAACTGGTTACCTTGCTTTCGCTTGACATAACGACTCCTTACAGGTTATCGATCTCTTCCATTTGGAGTTTCAGTTTATCAGCGAATACCCGCATGTACAAGTCCGGATAACGAGCATAACCTTTACTACCGGCCTTGTCTTTCATATGACCGATGCAGAGCGCCATACGCTCGTCTTCGGAGATATCCGGGTGCGTGGTAAGCCGATGGTCGTAGGTGCGCTTTAACAGGGCTTGTACGTCCCCTGGGAAACAACGATCAGCGGAGTTGATCAGCTCAGCGAACTGGTTAGTAAACTCACCCTTATACGAAGCACGATGTTGGCGGCAGGCGGTAGCCACGTTAAAGCGATCGGAACTGACATTACTGCCCATGGCGTGACCGAAGTATTTCACGATCAGTGGGTGGTCAGCGGTCATGAAATACTGGTAAGCCATTTCATGGTGGTTAACCCGCGTCCAGGCAAAGAAGTCATGGAAGTAAGCCGCAAACAAAATGTTTACTTCTTTAACTTGCTCTTCAAGACCCAAGCAAATCGAGATATGTCTGCCTGTCTGGAATACAGCTTCGAAATGTTCCCGCTGGTGACCCCGATCATTCAGTTCCCAGTGATGAGCAAAGTTATCAATGATTTCTTGGCGTACAGTATCGATGTTAACACCCATGAAGAACTCCTTATTTAATTTTGTAGTCTTTGTTAAGAACTTGACCAACCCCGGCATTAACTACCGTGGATTGCACCCATACCTTCAACCCACTTGCGTAGGTTCTAATATGTCCTCTGCGTAAATGTTCACGAGGACTGTGACGGTCTCCACCTACTCCGGCGAGTTCACCTTTGTCCTTACTAGAGTTGATAGTAAGCACGCGGTATTCATCAAACGGTAACACTCCACGCTTAGCTGCTGATTTATTCAGCTTTCGCACAGGCAGAGCTTCGTGACCAACGTTCTTGCAGGACAGCGCTTCAATTAAAGCTAATACCGCACCCATAGCCTTAAGGTAGACAACCTTTGCAGCCACATTAAAGTGCGATTCAAACTTGTCTCTGAGGGCTTTAGCGTCTTCCTCAAGTTTCTCAAGGTTGACTTCAATCACCGCTTCAGAATCATCCATGGTCTTAATAAAACTGGTAAGATCTCCATCCCACGTGCATGGCATGAAAACAGTGAATCCTGGAGTTTGAAGAATATCTTGCTGTTCGGCTTGTCCTTTAATAAGACTGACAACCCGCAATTCAATCTTGTTCCCTACCTCGCTAGCAATAACGAGAGTCTTTTGCAATAACTCCCCATCCTTCACGGTACGAGCAGGGATTTTCCGGTTGGCAAAGTATTCGACGCTTTCGTGTTCAACCCAGTCGTCGTATTCCAACACAACCACAGGGAAGGGTAGCTTAAACTCAGCAGGAACCCCTTTGAGTCCAGTGTCCAGGATAATCCCGTCATCCGGTAACATAAACTTTGGGGCATTCTTGGCCGCGTTCATATCTAACTGCATGTGTTCGGAGAAGACGTGGGTTGTCCTCGCTCTTTCCATCAAATACCTGAACAGGTTATTGGTTTCCATAAATACCTCTAAATAAAGTTAACTCAGTACAGAAAAGAAAGACCTACTCCCGGAGTTACCCAGGAGTAGGCTGAATCTTAATTTAATCGCGATTAAACTATTTACACAAGCGCCATCTTAATCAAACTTCTACGGGTCGTCACCCGGCGCATAGTGGCCATGTTGATATCTAACGAACTGTAGGAGAACAGCCACATCGAATCATCCTGAGAGAACTGGATGATTTTGTCGATCACTTTGATCTCTTTGCCTTTCCCCATCGAAGGACCGAACCCGCTTTCAACCAAATGGAAGAACTCGGGGAACTTACTTCGTCGGATAAGGATTGGATCGGTACCTTGATCAACGTCGGATGGCGGTAGTCGCTTGTTCACGATGGTGAAGTGGATCGGACGCTCGGAGACCAAACGCACACTCTTCTGGACTTTGTCAACAATGGTGTCTTTTGCAAGCACTTTGTTGTGAACACTTTCAGATACGAAGATCTTCATTTGTTCGGTCAAGAAGTTGACTGGACTGCCTTCCATATTGAAACATCGGAAAGCTTCCTCGTCAGTTTCCTTGAAGATGTTATCCAGTTCGCTGTAATCGTCGAAAATGGATTCAATCGCCAAGAAGCCGTGATGCTCTGGGTTATTGTTATAGCCCAGTGAGTTAATCAACCAATCGTTCACCATCAACGTCAAACGCTGATCGATATAATCCACCAACTCATCATCAATCACTTCGCTGTCGAAGAAATTAACCATCTTCTTGACCCGCATGAAGAATGACAAGTTGCTGTCTTCCAGATCCTTGAACAGGAATGGAAGCGTGTTGATCAATGTTGTTCGGTCTTCAGCAGTATCGCAGTTAAAGAATTCCCAGATGCAGGTCTTGAATGACGTTGCGTTTGTTCCTTTAACGTTTGCAGTCAACACTTTGTTCGTAGACGAAATCGCCGCCAGGATTGCACTAGACGATGTTTCACTGACTTCATCTTTCAACGTGATAACAGGAATGCCTTCCAGTTTCTCACAAACAGCCAACGGAATACTTGGATTCTTATCCTTGCCTAACAGTTTCTCGGCTGGAATTGCCGTAATTTGTGTTTCTGTACTACCCGCTACTGCTTCAATCAACGGCAGCAACTTACGCGGGTCAGTAAACCCTGTTGCCATGTCTAATCCCTCCGCTCGTACAACTGTGCTGAACCAACCATCGTCCGCATCCAAGTCAATCTTGACAATGCGGAAACTCCCATTAAGAACAGTGTCTTCCTGTTCAGGCTGATCGGGATGACGTCTGAAGGCATGCTTAACCTTCTTCCAATCAGACTCTGGGATCCAGTACCAGTTATCTTTACCAACCCACTGGAACAATCGACGGTAATCGTAGTGATTTTTGTTTTCTTCGGTAATGCGGCTAAAGTCAACTTCTTTGGTTTCCCAATCCACCGATCCGAAGCCGTTGTTGGTTTGGTTACTGTCTTCCGGTACATAACGAGCGCTAGCTTGTTGAGCAGTACGGAATACTTGCTCGAACAGTGGCGTAGCATCGGTTTGTGGCTGATTGTTCATAAAGGAGTTACCACCAAAATGGGTAAGCCCTTGCAGCGCACGTTCAGCTTCCACGATCATGCTGTTATCGGCACGAGTTGGAGAACTGACTTCAAACACTAACGCAGCGTAAGGGTTGCTCAATCCAAACGTAGTACACGCTTGAGTAAAAGCATCCTTGAACTGCTCCAGATCTTTAATCATTCGTTTGAGTTCGTCGCTAAGGGAATAAGCCTTTTCGCGACCTTCTACGGACTTGCTCAACCATGAGATCAACTCCATAGTGAGTACCATCGTCGACGCCATCTGCGACGCTTTCCGGTACTCACTCTCATTCAAATTACCAGACTGCGATGCTTTAGCCATATCAATCAAGATCTGACCAAAGACAGGGACGCCGGCTTTAGCAATAACCACCATAAACTCTGGATGGCGGTTGATCGTATCCACAAAAGCACTGCGGATAAGGCAAGTCGCCCCAGTGCGCTTGTTGTAACGGAAATGTTCAAGAACTGCTTTGTACTCGCCGTACATACCGCCACGACGT
>Ga0208243_1000114_pt1 | contig 70972 bp, 65 predicted proteins | sample Subbio2Aug_QV12A_FD_184826 | JGI IMG/M metagenome (GOLD analysis project Ga0208243, IMG submission 184826) | Serpentinite rock and fluid subsurface biosphere microbial communities from McLaughlin Reserve, California, USA - CR12Aug_QV12A (SPAdes) | ecosystem: Environmental > Terrestrial > Deep... | reverse complement strand
GCTGCTGCTGGCGGGCTGCGGCTTTCGCCTGCGTCAGGCGCCGCGCTTCGACTTCGCGTCGCTGCGCATCGCCGGCCTGGAGGGCAACCCGGTGGCCGTCGAGCTGCGGCGCGAGCTGCGCATCAATGGCCTGCGCGCCGTCAATGGTGCCGACCCGGTGCCGCCCCCGGTCGACGGCGTGCCCGCGCCGGGCCCCGAGGTGGTGCTGACCGTGCTGACCGACCAGTACGAGCGCGCCGCCGTGGGCCAGACGGCTGCCGGGCAGATCCGTGAGCTGCAGCTGCGCACCCGCTTCCGCTTCCGCCTGCGTACCGCCGACGGCCGCGACCTGATCGAGGACACCGAGATCCTCATCGAGCGGGAACTGAGCTTCAACGAGACGGTGGTGCTGTCCAAGGCCGCCGAGGAAACCCGGCTGTTCGCGGACATGACCAGCGACATCGTGCAGCAGGTGGTCCGCCGGCTGGCCACGGTCAAGGCGCGCTGAGCATGCAGGTGGCCGCGCCGCAACTCGCCGCCCAGCTGCAGCGCGGCCTGCGCAGCCTGTACACGCTGCACGGTGACGACCCGCTGCTGGTGCAGGAAGCGGCCGACGCCATCCGCGCGGCGGCCCGCGCCCAGGGTCACACCGAGCGCACGGTGCACACCGTGGCCGGCGCGCATTTCGACTGGAGCGGTGTGCTGGCCAGCGGGGCCTCGCTGAGCCTGTTCGCCGACCGCCAGCTGATCGAGGTGCGCATTCCCTCCGGCAAGCCGGGCAAGGACGGTTCGCAGGCGCTGCAGCAGCTGGCCGAATCGGCCGACGGCAACGACAGCACCCTGCTGCTGGTGCTGCTGCCCCGGCTGGACATGGCCACCCAGAAGTCGGCCTGGTTTGCCGCGCTCGACGCCCACGGCGTGACCGTCAAGATCGACCCGGTGGACCGCAAGGCGCTGCCGGCCTGGATTGCCCAGCGCCTGCAGGCCCAGGGCCAGCGGGTGGTGGCCGGCGACGAGGGCCAGCGCACCCTGCAGTTCTTTGCCGACCGGGTGGAGGGCAACCTGCTGGCCGCCCACCAGGAGATCCAGAAGCTCGCCTTGCTGCACCCGCCCGGCGAGCTGGGTTTTGCCCAGGTGGAGGCGGCGGTGCTGAACGTGGCCCGTTACGACGCCTTCAAGCTGGCCGAGGCGGTGCTGGGCGGTCAGGTGCACCGGGTGCAGCGCATGCTCGACGGTCTGCAGGCCGAGGGTGAAGCGCCGGTGCTGGTGCACTACGCGCTGGCCGAAGACGTGCGCACCCTGAACCGGGTGCGTGCCGCCATGGACGACGGCCGCCCGCTGCCGGTGGCCCTGCGCGAGAGCCGGGTGTGGGGCGTGCGCGAGAAGCTCATGGAGCGGCTGCTGCCGCTGCTGGCGCCGGCCACCCTGGCGCGCTGGCTGGACGACGCCCATGTGGTGGACGGCATCGTCAAGGGCCTGAAGAAGCCGGGCTGGCCGGCCGATCCGTGGCTGGCGCTGCACCAGCTGGCCATGAAGGTTGCGCAGGGCTGCGCCCTGCGCTGAGCCGCCGCGCCCTCAGGCCAGGTGGCGCAGGGCGCTGGCCCGCCAGTCGCTCGGCGAGCAGCCGGTGTGCTCCCGGAAGACGCGGCTGAAATGGGCGTTGCTGTTGAAGCCCCATGACAGCGCCACCTCGGTGATGGTGCGCTGCGCCCGGCCGGGGTCGGCCAGCTCCCGCATGCAGCCCTGGATGCGCTGGCGCTGGATGTAGTGGGCCAGCGTGTCTTCCTCGTCCTGGAAGGCGTTGTGCAGGTGGCGCTTGCTGCAGTTCAGCGCACTGGCGATCTGGTCCAGCGTGAGCGACGGGTCGCGCAGGTGCTGCCCGATGTGCAGCCGGATGCGGTCGCGGAAGGCCTGCAGCTGGGTGGTGGCGTCGGCCCGGCCGGCCAGCTCCTGCAGCGACAGCCGAACCAGCTGCAGGATGAGTTCGCCGGCGCCGCGCGCTGCGGTCTCGCTCATGCCGGGCAGCTCCTGGTAGGTGGTGCGCATGGTCTCCAGGGCCACCCGCGCAATGCCGCTGACCCCGCCCACATGCCGGGCCATCAGCGGCTCCAGCCGCAGGCCGCGCTCGGCCAGCTCGTCCTTGGGCAGCATGACGATCAGGTGCTCCACCCGCTCCGGGTTGGCCACCTCGTAGTCGCCCGAGGTGTCGTAGATGGCCCAGCCGCCCGGGCGCACCCAGGTTTGCCGGCCCATCTGCTGCACGCCGGCGCTGCCCTGCCAGGGCGCGACGATCTTGAGGTAGGCGCGGTCGGCGGCCTGCGCCATGCGCGGGCTCTTGATGACGCGGTGCCGGTTCGCCTCCAGCCGGGTGAGGATGACGTCGCCTGCCTTCGATGCCGCCATGCGGCCGTCGAAGGTGTCGTCGCCGTAGAGGTCGGATTCGAGTCCGCCGAAGTGGGTCCAGATCCAGTCGCGCCAGACCGCGGCGCGCTCGGCCGGCGCGACCTGGTCGGTGTTCATGGCGGAGGGGTCGGACATGGTCGGCGGATTATCCGGACGCGCCGCCGTCGCGTCTTGCGTCGCGGCCCGCGCCCCGGGAAAACCCTGATCGCCATGCACGTTTGATCAAGCAGCTAGTGCATCGCCAGCCAAGCGCGAAACGGCGCGGCCACCTACGATGAACAGGTCCGTCAATCCACAACAGGAGACAACACCATGGTGAACACGAACCGCCGAGTCATGATCCAGCGCACCGCCGCCACGGTGGGTGCCCTGTCGGTCGCGCCGCAGCTGCTGGCCCAGTCCGCCCCCGTCCGCTTGGGTTATTCGATGTCGCGCACCGGCCCCTGGACCGGCGGTGCCCAGACCAGCCAGGAACCCAACTACCTGCTGTGGGCCGAGCAGCAGAACGCCGCCGGCGGCCTGGACGTGAAGGGCGTGCGCCGCCGCATCGAGCTCATCAGCAGCGACGACCGCAGCGACGTCGAGACCGTGGTCCGCACCTACCAGAAGCTCATGGGCAGCGACAAGGTCGACCTGGTGCTGCCGCCCTGGGGCAGCAACGCCAACTTCGCCACCGCTCCGCTGGCCAACCGCTTCGGCTACCCGTTCCTGGCACCCACCGCGCTGTCGCGCCGCCTGATCGAGATGAAGCTGCCGTACTTCTTCTCGCTGCTGCAGCAGCCGAAGCCGATGTGCGACGCGGTGGTCGACATGCTCAAGGCCAACGGCGTGAAGACCGTGGCCTGCATCTATGTGGACGACCTGTTCGGGCTGGAGAACTACGCCGCGCTCAAGGTGGCGCTGCAGGGCACCGGCATCCAGCTGGTGGAGGACAAGAGCTACCCCGGCGGCGTCAAGGACCTGTCGCCCACGCTGCGCTCCATCAAGGACAAGAACCCGGATGCCTTCGTCGGCTTCACCTACCCGCCCGACACCATCCTGGCCAGCCGCCAGGCCAAGGAGATCGGCTTCAACCCGAAGTTCTTCTACGCCTCGGTGGGCACCGCCTTCCCGCTCTACAAGAACGTCATCACCGCCGCCGGTGCCGAAGGCGTGCTGGGCATGGGCAGCTGGAACAGCAAGACCAGCGCCGGCGCCAAGGCCTACTTCGATGCCCACGTGGCCAGCCAGAAGAAGGAACCGGACCGCTGGGCCAGCGGCGCCTGCTGGGCCGGCCTGGAGATCCTGACCTCGGCGGTCAAGGCGCAGGGCCTGGACCGCAAGGCCATCCGTGACTACGTCGCGGGCACCACCCACAAGACCATCCTGGGCGACATCCGCTTCGAGGGCAGCGAGAACGTGGGCACCCCGGGCAGCGTGGGCCAGTGGCAGAACGGCGAGTTCGAGGTGGTGTGGCCGGCGAAGATCGCCACCGCCAGGCTGAACCCGAACAAGCCCGCCTGGAAGTGATGTCCTTCTCGTCCTGGATCGAGCTGATCGCCTCCGGTCTCATCACCGGGGGCATCTATGCGCTGGTGGCGCTCGGGCTGAACCTGCAGTACGGGCTGATGCGCATCCTGAACATTGCGCACGGCGAGTTCCTGATGGTCGGCGCCTTCATCACCTGGATGGTGCAGACCTCGTTCGGGCTCTCGCCACTGTGGATGATCCCGGTCTCGTTCGCGCTGCTGATGGCCATCGGCGTGGCGGTGCACTGGCTGTGCTTCCGCCGCCTCACTGCCACCTCGCCCAACCTCGACGTGTTCGAGGCGCGCGGCCTGATGGTGGCCTTCGGCCTGATGTTCCTGGTGCAGAACGCCATCTCCTGGATCTGGGGCGGTGACCTGCGGGGCTATGACTTCCTGACCCAGCCGGTGGCCATTCCGCTGCCCGGCGGCCAGGCCCAGTTCGCGGTCAACAAGCTGCTGGTGTTCGCGCTGGCCCTGCTGTTCGCCGGCGGCCTGATCGCGCTGCTGCGCATGACCCTGCTCGGCAAGGGCGTGCGGGCACTCATGCAGTCGCCGGTGGGCGCGCAGCTGGTGGGCATCGACACCCGGCGCCTGCACCCGCTGATGTTCGGCATCGGCCTGGGCCTGTCGGGCGTGGCTGGCTGCCTGCTGTCCATGGCCTACACCATCAGCCCGTCCATGGGCGAGCCCTACACCGTCACGGCGCTGATCGTCATCACCCTGGGCGGCTTCGGCAGCATGGGCGGTGCGCTGGCCGGCGGCCTGCTGCTGGGCGTCATCGAGGCGCTCGGCATGCACTTCACCAACCCGTCGCTCAAGGCCCTGCTGAGCTATGTGGTGTTCATCGGCGTGCTGCTGCTGCGGCCCGAAGGACTGTTCGCCCGAAAGACACGCAAAGCATGAACGCCCGCCAGATCCTCATCCGCGACCTGCTGGTCCTGTTCGGCCTGGCCGGCTGGGCGGTGGCGCTGCCCGGTTTTGCCAGCGAGTTCGTCACCTCCATGGCACTCACCTGCCTGATGTACGTGGCGCTCTCGTCGAGCTGGGCGATGTTCTGCGGCACCACCCGTTACCTGTCGCTGGCCACCTCGGCCTTCTTCGGCATCGGCGCCTACACCAGCGCGCTGTCGCTGGAGCACATGCCCTGGGCCCAGGCGGTCATGCTGGGTGCCCTCATTGCGGCAGCGGTGGCCATCGTCATGGGTGCGGCGGTGCTGCACCTGCGCGGCACCTATTTCGCGGTGCTCACCTTCGGCATGACCGAACTCATCCGCCATGCCATCAGCTACTTCGAGAAGAGCGTGACCGGCACGGTGGGCCGGGTGCTGATGGTGGTGCCCGAGGCCAGCACGGTCTACTACACGGTGCTGCTGCTGGCGGTGCTGGCGGTGGCCCTGTCCATCGTGGTGCGGCGTACCCGCTTCGGCCTTGCCATGCTGGGCATCGGTGCCGACGAGCAACGTGCCCAGACCCTGGGCGTGAACACCCGCATCATCAAGATCGCCGGCTTCGCCCTGACCGCCGCCGTGGCCGGTGCGGTGGGTGCGGCCATGAGCGTGCGCTGGACCTACATCGACCCGCACACCGTGTTCAACCCCTTCATCGGTTTCCAGACGGTGCTGATCGCCCTCATCGGCGGTGCCATGACGCTGTGGGGCCCGCTGATCGCGGCCATCGTGTTCAGCGTGCTGGCCGAGACGCTGCGCCTGCAGGTGCCGCAGATCTACATGATGTCGCTCGGCCTGCTGCTGATCCTGTCGGTGCTGTACCTGCCGGGCGGCCTGGCCTCGGTACGGGCCGACACCTTCCGGGGCTGGGGCCGCGACCTGCGGGCCTGGTGGGCCGACCTGCGCGACGAGCTCAGCGGCGAGAAGCGCCGCCGCGAGGCGCGCGAGAAGCAATTGCGGGAGCGTCGCCATGGCTACTGAACCCCTGCTGCAGGCCGGCGAGGTCACGGTGCGCTTCGGCGGCCTGACCGCCGTGGACGCGGTGTCGGCCACCTTCATGCCGGGCGAGCTGGTGGGCATCATCGGGCCCAACGGCGCCGGCAAGACCACCTTCTTCAACGCCATCTCGGGCGTCACCCGGCCCACCAGCGGCCGGCTGGTGGTGGCCGGGCGCGACCTGAGCGGCAGGGGCCCGCACCGCTTTGCGGCCAGCGGTCTGGCCCGCACCTTCCAGACGCCGCGCACCTTTGCCGACATGGCGGTGCGCGAGAACATCGAGTTCGGCCTCAAGTTCGCCGGCCGCCGGCGCCGCCGTTACTGGCTCTGGGGCGAAGAAGCCTCGGTGCCGTGGGCCCTGCGCACGGCCGACAGCATCCTGGCCCTCATCGGCCTGTCGGCCCAGGCCGATCTGCCGGCTGCGGCCATCACGCCCTCACAGCAGCGCCTGCTGGAGATCGGCATGGCCCTGGCCACCCGCCCGCGCATGCTGCTGCTCGACGAAGTGGCCGCCGGCCTGACCGAGAGCGAGGTGGAAGAGATGGCCCGGCTGATCCGCCGCCTGCGCGACGAGCTGGACCTCACCGTGGTCTGGATCGAGCACGCCGTGACCACCCTGCTGCGCCATGTGGAGCGCGTGATCGTGCTGCACCAGGGCCGCAAGATCGCCGACGGCAAGCCCGCCGACGTGGTGCGCGACCCCGAGGTGATCGAGGCCTATCTGGGCGACGAGATGACCACCGACCCCACCGAAGCCGCCGCAGGAGCCCCCGCATGATGTGGTACCGCCCACAACCGTTCGAGCTCGGCGGCTCCAGCCGAGCCCACCTGAAGATCGAAGGCCTGAGTGCCGGCTATGGCGCCTTTCTGGTACTGCGCGACATCGAGCTCGACATCCGCCCCGGTCTGACCGTGGTGCTCGGCCCCAACGGCGCCGGCAAGACCACGCTGCTCAAGGCCTTGAACGGCCTGATCCGCCGCCAGGGTGATGTGCGCCTGAACGGCGTCGACCTGCCGGAGAAGACCCACGAGATCGTGCAGGCCGGCGTGGCCCTGGTGCCCGAAGGCCGCCAGCTGTTCCCGCAGCTCAGCGTCACCGAGAACCTGGAGCTGGGCGGCTGGCTCTGCCCCAAGGCCGAACGCGCCCGCCGGCTGGAGCAGGCCTTTGCCGACTTTCCCAAGCTGCGCGAACGCGCCCAGCAGCTGGCCGGCACCATGAGCGGCGGCGAGCAGCAGATGGTGGCCGTGGCCCGCGCCATGATGTCCGCCCCGCGCCTGCTCATGCTCGACGAACCCTCGCTCGGCCTGGCGCCGCGCATGGTGGACGAGCTGCTGACCATTGCCCGCCGCATCGCGGACGCCGGCACCACCGTGCTGATGGTCGAGCAGAACGTGCGCAAGGCGCTCGCCGTGGCCGACCGGGGTTATGTGCTGGAGCGCGGCACCCTGGTGGCCAGCGGCCCGGCCCGCCTGCTGGCCCGCTCCAGCGTCATCCGCGAAGCCTACCTGGGCGCCGGCAGCGAGCCTGCGAAGAAGCCCGCCGCTGCCGCCGCCTGAACCTCACCGACACCCCCATCAGGAGAACACCATGTCCGATCTGTCCATGCTCATCAACGGCCTGAAGGTCACGGCCGAAAAAGGCGCCACCTTCGAACGCCGCAACCCGCTCGACGGCAGCGTGGCCACCCGCGCCCCGGCCGCCAGCGCGGCCGACGCGGTGATGGCGGTGGAGGCTGCCGCCGAAGCCTTCAAGACCTGGGGCGAGACCGGCCCCGGCGCCCGCCGCGCCCTGCTGCTCAAGGCCGCCGATGCGCTCGAATCCAAGACCCCGCGCTTCATCGAGGCCATGGCCGCCGAGACCGGTGCCACCGCCATGTGGGCCGGCTTCAACTGCATGCTGGCCGCCGGCATGATCCGCGAGGCCGCCGGCCTCACCACCCAGATCAGCGGCGAGCTGATCCCCTCCGACGTGCCGGGCTCCATGGCCATGGCGGTGCGGCAGCCGGCCGGCGTGGTGCTGGGCATCGCGCCCTGGAACGCCCCGGTCATCCTGGGTGTGCGCGCCATCTGCGTGCCCATTGCCTGCGGCAACACGGTGGTGCTCAAGGGCAGCGAGAACTGCCCGCGCACCCACCAGCTGATCATCGAATCGTTCGAGGACGCCGGCTTCCCGCCCGGGGTGGTGAACTACATCACCAACGCCCCGGCCGATGCGGGCGCCGTGGTCGAGGCCATGGTGTCGCACCCGGCGGTGCGCCGGGTCAACTTCACCGGTTCGACCAAGGTCGGCAAGATCATCGCCGCCACCTGCGCCCGCTATCTCAAGCCGGTGGTGCTGGAACTCGGCGGCAAGGCCCCCATGGTGGTGCTGGACGATGCCGATCTGGACGACGCCGTCAACGGTGCGGCCTTCGGCAGCTTCGCCAACAGCGGCCAGATCTGCATGAGCACCGAACGCATCATCGTGGACCAGAAGATCGCCGACGACTTCGTGAAGAAGTTCGGTGACAAGGCCCGCAACCTGCCTGTCGGCGACCCGCGCAAGCCCGATCCGGTGGTGCTGGGCTCGGTCATCGGCATGGCCACGGTGAACTTCTGCAACGAGCTCATCGACGACGCCCTGGCCAAGGGCGCGAAGCTGGTGTGCGGCGGCAAGAGCCAGGACACGCTGATGCCGGCCACCGTGCTCGACCATGTCACGCCGGCCATGCGCGTCTACCGCGAAGAAACCTTCGCGCCGCTCAAATGCATCGTGCGGGTGAAGAACACCGAAGAGGCGATTGCCTGCGCCAACGACAACGAGTACGGCCTCTCGGCCTCGGTGTTCGGCCGCGACATCGCCCGTGCCTACAACGTGGCCCGCAAGATCGACAGCGGCATCTGCCACGTCAACGGCCCCACGGTGCACGACGAAGCCCAGATGCCGTTCGGTGGCGTCAAGGGCAGCGGTTTCGGCCGCTTCGGCGGCAAGGCCGGCGTGGCCGAGTTCACCGAGCTGCGCTGGATCACCATCCAGACCACGCCGCGGCATTACCCGTTCTGATCGCCCGGCCCCCGATACCGGGGTGGGTGAGACAATCGGGGGCATGAACGCCAGCAACACCACCGAACTCATGCACACCCTGGGCCAGCAGGCCCAGGCCGCCTCGCGGCACATGGCCCGGGCCGGTGCGGCCACCAAGGTGGCGGCGCTGCAGGGCCTGGCCCGGCTGCTCCGCGGCAACCTGGCCAGCCTGCAGGCCGCCAATGAACTCGACCTGGCCCGGGCCCGCGCCGCCGGCCTGGCCGAACCGATGGTCGACCGGCTCAAGCTCACGCCCAAGGTCATCGAGACCTGCGCCCTGGGCTGCGAACAGCTGGCCGCCATGGCGGACATGATCGGCGAGATTTCCGGTCTGCGGCAGATGCCCAGCGGCATCCGGGTGGGGCAGATGCGGGTGCCCATCGGGGTGTTCGGCATGATCTACGAGAGCCGGCCCAACGTGACCATCGAGGCCGCCAGCCTGTCGATCAAGAGCGGCAATGCCTGCATCCTGCGTGGCGGCTCGGAGGCCATCGACTCGAACCGGGCCCTGGCGGCCCTGGTGCAGCAGGCCCTGACCGATGCCGGCCTTCCGCTTGAGGCGGTGCAGCTGGTACCCACCACCGACCGCGCCGCTGTGGGTCAGCTGATCACCATGCCGCAGTACGTGGACGTGATCATCCCGCGCGGCGGCAAGGGCCTGATCGAGCGCATCAGCGCCGAGGCCAAGGTGCCGGTCATCAAGCACCTGGACGGCAATTGCCACACCTATGTGGACGACCCCTGCGACATCGACATGGCGGTGCGCGTGGCCGACAACGCCAAGACCCAGAAGTACAGCCCCTGCAACGCCACCGAAAGCCTGCTGGTGGCGCGCGGCGTGGCGCCGGCCTTCCTGCCCCGCATCGGTGCGGTGTACGCGGCCAAGGGTGTCGAGATGCGGGCCTGCCCCGAATCCATCGCGCTGCTGGCCGCCGTGCCCGGTGCCGTCCTGACCCCGGCCTCGGAGGCCGACTGGTCGGAGGAATACCTGGCGCCGGTCATCAGCATCAAGGTGGTCGACGGACTGGATGAAGCAATCGCTCACATCAACCGCTACAGCAGCCACCACACCGAATCCATCCTGACCACCCACCATGTGCACGCCCAGCGCTTTCTGCGCGAGGTTGATTCGTCCAGCGTGATGGTCAATGCCAGCACCCGCTTTGCCGACGGCTTCGAGTACGGGCTGGGTGCCGAAATCGGCATCAGCACCGACAAGTTCCACGCCCGTGGCCCGGTCGGTGTGGAGGGGCTCACTTCGCTGAAGTACGTGGTGCTGGGCGAAGGCGAAATCCGAACCTGACGCCGCGCCACCGGCGCCGCCAGGGACTTGCAAGCACGGCCACAGGCCCCAAGTACACCCGACCATGGTCCCTCACCTCGTCACCGCCCTGACCGGCCCCATCAACGAACTCGAGCAGCGCATCCTCGAATCCACCCCGGTGATCGAGCGCTGGTTCCGTCTGGAGTGGATGGAGCACACGCCGCCGTTCTACACCTCGGTGGACGTGCGCAACGCCGGCTTCAAGCTCGCCCCGGTCGACACCAACCTCTTCCCCGCCGGCTGGAACCACCTCACCCCGGAGATGATTCCGCTGGCGGTGCAGGCCGCCATGGCGGCCATCGAGAAGATCTGCCCCGAGGCCAAGAACCTGCTGCTGGTGCCCGAGAACACCACCGACAGCTTTTACCTGAGCAACCTGGCCACGCTGCAGCAGATCTTCTACATGGCCGGCCTGAATGTGCGGGTGGGCTCCTTGTCCAACGACATCACCGAGCCGGTCACCAAGGAGCTGCCCGGGGGCGGCAGCATCGTGCTGGAACCGCTGCTGCGCAGCAAGCGCCGCCTGGGCCTGAAGAATTTCGACCCCTGCACCATCCTGCTCAACAACGACCTGTCGGCCGGCGTGCCGGGCATTCTGGAAGAGCTGCACGAACAGTACCTGCTGCCGCCGCTGCATGCCGGCTGGGCCACCCGGCGCAAGAGCACGCACTTCAAGGCCTACGAGGAAGTGGCCAAACGCTTCGGCAAGCTGCTGGGCATGGACCACTGGCTGATCCACCCCCTGTTCAGCCAGTGCGGCGAGGTCGACTTCAACGAGGCGCAGGGCCTGGAATGCGTGCGCAGCCATGCCGATGCCCTGCTGACCAAGGTGCGCCGCAAGTACAAGGAATACGGCATCAACGAGAAGCCGTTCGTGGTGATCAAGGCCGACAACGGCACCGGCGGCATGGGCATCATGACGGTGCGCGATGCCCGCGAGATCGACACCCTGACGCCCCAGGCCCGGGCCCGCATGGCCACCACCCAGGGCGGCCGCGCGGTGTCCGAGGTGATCATCCAGGAAGGCGTGCTGACCCACGAACGCATCAACAGCGCCGTGGCCGAGCCGGTGGTCTACATGATGGACCGCTATGTGGTGGGCGGCTTCTACCGCATCCATGCGGACCGTGGCGTGGACGAGAACCTGAACGCACCGGGTTCGAGTTTCGTGCCGCTGGCCTTCGAGCAGAGCGCGCAACTGCCGCAGCCCGGCGCCAAGCCGGGTGCCAGCGTGCCTAACCGGTTCTACATGTACGGCGTGATCGGCCGCCTGGCCATGCTGGCGGCCAGCTACGAGCTCGAAGCCACCGACCCCGACGCCGAGAACTACGACTGAACCGCCCGCCGGTTTAGGCCGCCCTCCCGGTTGCTGCAACGCAGCAAGCGGGAGCAGAATGTCGGCTTCGCGATCAACACCCCGCCGTGCTGCGGGGTTTTCACGTGTCCCGCTCCTCTTCATCCCTGGCCGCGCTCACCCTGGGCGCCATCGGCGTGGTCTATGGCGATATCGGCACCAGCGTGCTGTACGCCGTCAAGGAAATCTTCGGTTCCGGCCATGTGCCCTTCACGCACGACAACGTGTATGGGGTGCTGTCCATCATTTTCTGGACCCTCACCACCATCGTCTCGCTGAAGTACGTGGTGCTGGTGCTGCGGGCCGACAACGGCGGCGAGGGCGGGCTGATCGCCATGCTGGCGCTGGCCTCCACGGCGGTGAAGCACAAGCCCCGGCTGCGCTCCACCCTGGTGGTCATCGGCATCTTCGGCACTTCGCTGTTCTACGGCGACGGCGTCATCACCCCGGCCATTTCGGTGCTGTCGGCGGTGGAGGGCCTGGAGGTGGTCTCGCCGGCCTTCAAGCGCTATGTGGTGCCCATCACGCTGGTGGTGCTGTTCCTGCTGTTCGCAGTGCAGAAGCGCGGCACCGGGGGCATCGGCAAGTTTTTCGGGCCGATCACGCTGGTCTGGTTCGCCGCCATCGCGCTGCTGGGCATCAGCCACATCGCGCACCACCCCGAGATCCTGGGCGCCATCAGCCCGCACCATGCGCTGCGTTTCATGATCGAGCAGCCGGGCACCACCTTCATCATCCTGGGCGCGGTGGTGCTGTGCGTCACCGGCGGCGAGGCGCTGTACGCCGACATGGGGCACTTCGGCAAGAAGCCGATCCGGGTGGCCTGGTTCAGCATCGTCATGCCGGCGCTCACGCTCAACTACTTCGGCCAGGGCGCGCTGCTGCTGGACAACCCCGAGGCGGTGAAGAACCCGTTCTTCAACATGGCGCCGGAATGGGCGCTGCTGCCGCTGGTGGCGCTGGCCACCATGGCCACGGTGATTGCTTCGCAGGCCCTCATTTCCGGCGCCTTCAGCGTCACCAAGCAGGCGGTGCAGCTGGGCTTCCTGCCGCGGCTGAACCTGCGCCACACCAGCGTGCGCGACACCGGACAGATCTACATCCCCTTCGTCAACTGGGCGCTGTTCGCGGCCATCGTGCTGGCTGTGGTGATGTTCAAGTCGTCCTCCAACCTGGCGGCGGCCTACGGCATTGCGGTCACGCTGGACATGCTCATCACCACGGTGCTGACCTTCTTCGTCATCCGCTACGGATGGAAGTACCCGCTGTGGCTGTGCCTGGGCGCCACCGGGGTGTTCTTCGTGATCGACCTGGCCTTCTTCAGCTCCAACCTGCTCAAGCTGCTCGACGGCGGCTGGTTCCCGCTGGTCATCGGCGGCGTGGTGTTCATGTTGATGATGACCTGGAAGCGCGGGCGTTCGCTCATGCGAAAGGCCCACGAGGCCGACGCCATCGAGCTGCCGTCGTTCCTGGAGGCGGTGTTCGTGAGCCCGCCGCAGCGGGTGGAAGGCACGGCGGTGTTCCTGTCGGCCGAGAGCGGCATCGTGCCCAACGCCCTGCTGCACAACCTCAAGCACAACAAGGTGCTGCATGCGCAGAACCTGTTCGTCACGGTGCGCAGCCACGAGGTGCCGTGGATCGGGCTGGACGAGCGTGTGCAGGTGGAGTCGCTGGGGCGCGACTGCTGGGCCGTCACGGTGAACTACGGCTTCAAGAACGACCCCGACATTCCCAAGGCCCTGCAGGGGCTGCGCGGCCGGGGCTGCGATCTCGACCCCATGACCACCAGCTACTTCCTGTCGCGCGATGTGGTCACACCCACGCTGGGCAGCGGCATGGCACCGTGGCGCGAGAAGCTGTTCGCCCAGATGCACCACAACGCCGGTGCGGCAGCGGCCTTCCTGAACCTGCCTGCCAATGCGGTGATCGAGCTGGGCTCCAAGGTCGAGATCTGACCGGGCTCGCGCAACGCCCCGGGCGACAATCGCCCGATGCGATTCTTCCGTGACCTGAGCCTGTCTTCCGCCACCGCCGGCTTCGTGGCCGTGCTGGTGGGCTTCACCAGTTCGGTGGCCATCGTGTTCCAGGCCGCGCAGGCGTTCGGCGCCACGCCGGAGGTCATCACCTCGTGGATGTGGGCGCTGGGGCTCGGCATGGGCCTGTGTTCGGCGCTGCCTTCGCTGGTGCTGCGCCAGCCGGTGATGGTGGCCTGGAGCACGCCCGGTGCAGCGGTGCTGGCCTCGGCCGGCCTGGCCGGAGGTTTCAGCATGGAGCAGGCGGTCGGCGCTTTCATGCTGTGTGCGGCGCTCATCGTGCTGGCTGGCGCCAGCGGCCTGTTCGAGCGGCTCATGAACCGCATTCCGATGGCGATTGCCTCCGCCCTGCTGGCCGGTGTGCTGGCGCGTTTCGGCCTGCAGGCCTTTGCCGCTGCCGAGACCGCGCTGGCGTTGGTGGTGCTGATGCTCGTCACTTACCTGCTGGGGCGCCGTCTGCTGCCGCGCTACGCGGTGCCGATCACGCTGCTGGTGGCCGTGGCCTGGGTGGTGTCGCAGGGGCAGTTCAAGGCCGGGGCCGTGAGCCTGGACTGGGCCCGCCCGGTGTTCACCGCCCCCGAGTTTTCGTGGCAGGCCTTCGTCAGTCTGGCGCTGCCGCTGTTCATCGTGACCATGGCCTCGCAGAACCTGCCCGGGGTGGCGGCCATCCGCGCGGCCGGCTACACCATGCCCATCTCCCGCCTCATCACGCTGACCGGTCTGGTCACGCTGGTGCTGGCACCCTTCGGTGCCTTCGCGCTCAACCTGAGCGCCATCACCGCCGCCATCTGCATGGGGCCGGAAGCCCACCCGGACCCGAAACGCCGCTACACCGCGGCCGTGGTCTGCGGGGCGCTGTACATCGCCATCGGCCTGGTGGGGGCACTGGTCACCGAGCTGCTGATCGCTTTCCCGCGCGAACTGGTGCTGGCCATTGCCGGCCTGGCGCTGCTGGGCACCATCGGTGGTGGGCTGCAGGCCGCGCTGCAGGACGATCGCCACCGCGAGGCCGCGCTCATCACCTTCCTGGTCACGCTCAGCGGCGTGGTGGTGGCCGGCATCGGCTCGGCCTTCTGGGGCGTGGTGGCCGGCGCGCTGGCGCTGTTTGTGCAACAGTACGGGCTGCCCAAAAAAGCCTGATGCGCATGAAAACCATCCTCGTCGTCGCCGACCCGCTCGAAACCTTCAAGACCTACAAGGACACCACCTTCGCCATGATGCGCGAGCTGCAGCGCCGGGGCTTTGCCCTGGCAGCCTGCGAGCCGCAGCACCTGCAGTGGCAGACCGGTGGCCTCGTGAGCGCCGATGTGCGGGAGATCGCGCTCACCGGCCGCGAGCACGAATGGTTCGAGGTGAAGGCCGCTGCCCGCCGACCGCTGCGCGACTTCGCGGCCATCCTGATGCGCAAGGACCCGCCCTTCGACAGCGAGTTCTTCTACGCCACCCACCTGCTGGAGCAGGCCGAGCGCGAAGGTGCTCGCGTGTTCAACAGCCCGCGCGCCCTGCGCGACCACCCCGAAAAACTCGCCCTGATGGAGTTCGGCCAGTTCGCGCCGCCCACCCTGGTGACCCGCTCGGCAGACGCCATCCGCGCCTTCCACGCCGAGCACCGCGACATCATCCTCAAGCCGCTGGACGGCATGGGCGGCATGGGCATCTTCCGGGTCACCGACAACGGCATGAACCTGGGCTCGATCATCGAGACGCTTAACCAGGGCGGCAGCACCAGCGTGATGGTGCAGGGCTACCTGCCGGAGATCGTGCAGGGCGACAAGCGCCTGCTGCTCATCGGCGGCAAGGTCGCGCCCTTCGTGCTGGCCCGCATTCCGCAGGGCAACGAGGTGCGTGGCAACCTGGCCGCTGGCGGCAAGGGCGTGGCTCAGCCGCTGTCGGACGAGAACCGTGCCGTGGCCGAGGCCATGGCGCCGGTGCTGGCCGCGCGCGGCCTGCTGCTGGTGGGGCTGGACATGATCGGCAACAAGGTGACCGAGATCAATGTCACCAGCCCGACCTGCTTCCAGGAGATCCAGCAGCAGACCGGCTTCGACGTGCCGGCCATGTTTGTCGATGCGCTGGAGGCGGCGCTGGCATGACGACGCCCGATCCGGCCCCGGTCCAGCCCAACAACCCGCTGCATGGCATGACGCTGGAGGCGGTGGTGACGGCCCTGGTGAACCACTACGGCTGGGACGGTCTGGGCGAACGCATTCCGGTGCGCTGCTTCAACATCGACCCCAGCGTGCCGTCGAGCCTGCGCTTTCTGCGCAAGACGCCATGGGCGCGCGAGAAGGTGGAAGGGCTCTACCTGTTCATGCTGCGGGAGCAGCGGCGCCGGGGCGGCTGAACGGTCAGGCCGGCTCGACCGGCAGCCCGTCCACGAACACCTTGAGTTCGTTCGGCTCGAACGCGGTCCAGGTCTCGTTGCTGGTCAGCGGGGTGGTGACGATCACCGCCGCGCGGTCACCCGGCTGGTTGACGGCGGCGAAATCCACCGTCCAGTCGCAGTCCTTCAGCGTGGCTGCCGCAAACGGGTGCTGGCGCACCAGCCAGTGCAGGTTGGTGCTGCAGTGGGCCCACAGCGCTTCACCGTTGGACAGCAGGAAGTTGAAGGTGCCGAATGCGCGGATCTGCGGCACCAGTTCCTGCAGCGTGCGGGTGAGTTCCTGCACCGTGGGCAGCGCGGCGTGCGACTTGTGCAGCTCCTGCATCAGCCAGCAGAAGGCGCGCTCGCTGTCGGTGCTGCCCACCGGACGGAAGTGGCTGTGCAGCCGGGGCTGGTAGTCCTTCAGGTCGCCGTTGTGCGCGAACACCCAGGGCCGGCCCCAGAGTTCACGCACGAAAGGGTGCGCATTCTCCAGCGCCACCTCGCCCACCGTGGCCTTGCGCACATGGGCCACGATGTTGCGGCTTTTCAGCGGATAGGCCTGCAGGAAGGCCGCCATCGGCGACTGCGCCGCGCTCTCGTGGTCGATGAACAGCCGCACACCCTTGCCCTCGAAGAAGGCGATGCCCCAGCCGTCGGCATGGTGGTCGGTGTGGCCACCGCGCTCCCGGAAGCCGGTGAAGCTGAAGGTGGCGTCGGTGGGGGTGGCGCAGTTCAGGCCGAGGAGCTGACACATCGGCCGATTGTGCTTCAGGGTTTGTCGCGCAGGCGCAGGGCGGCCACCAGGGCGAGGGCGCAGATGCCGGCAAGCATCAGGAAGGTGTCGTCGAAGGCGGCGATGCGGGCCGGCGTGCTGGCCGCAGCCTCCAGGCCGGCGCCGCGCGCGGCCAGCCGCCACTCCAGCACGATGCCGCACAGGCTCACGCCGGCGGCACCCCCCAGCATGCGCAGGAAGTTGATGACGCTCGATCCCTGCGGGATGTGGTGGCGCTCCAGCCCGCGCATGGCGCCGATGTTGAGCGAGGGCAGGATGAAGCCCAGGCCGATGCGGCCCAGGATGGCCCAGGCCACCAGCAGCGGGATGATGCGTTCCGGTCGGTCCAGCTGGATGGTGACCATCAGCGCAAAGGACGCCGCCAGCAGCACCAGCCCGATGCTCACCAGCCGGTGGGTCGGCTGCCGGTCGGCCAGCCGCCCGACCACCGCGATGCACACCGCCAGCACCAGCCCGGCCGGCAGCAGGATGGTGCCCACATACGAGGCCGACAGGCCCAGCCCGAGCTGCATGAACACCGGCAGCAGGTAGGTCGAGCCGAACAGCGCCACGCCGTAGATGAAGGCCACGATGCTGCCCATGGCGAAGCGCCGGTCGGCGAACAGCGACAGGTTCATCAGCGGGTCGATGCCCTGGTCCGGGTGGCGGCGCCGCGCCAGCAGTGTGCGGCGCTGCAACGCCACGAAGCCCACCAGCAGCGCCAGTGCCGAGCCCAGCAGCACGGTGGCCGCCAGCGGCGTGCCGCCCTGCAGTTCCACCAGGCCATTGAGCAGGCACAGGGTGCCGGCGGCGGCCAGCAGCAGGCCGCGCCAGTCGAGTGCTGCGCCCTGCGGGTTGGCGGCCTGGCCGCCCGGGGCCACGTCGGGCACATAGCGCCGGGCCAGCCACAGCGAGGCCAGGCAGAACGGCACCACCATGAAGAAGATCGAGCGCCAGCCGAAGCCGTCCACCAGCAGGCCGCCGATGCTCGGCCCCAGGGCCGGCGCCAGCACCACCCCCATGCCGAAGATGCCGCTGGCCCGGCCCTGTTCGCTGGGCTCGAAGGCCCGCAGGATGATGATGGCCGGGATCGGCTGCACCACACCGGCGGCCAGTCCCTCGGCGACGCGCGCGGCCAGCACCAGCGGGTAGTCGTTGGCCAGGCCGCCGGCCACACCGCCGACCAGCAGCAGCCACATGCAGCCGGCGTAGGTGGCGCGGTAGCCGTAACGCGCCAGCAGCCAGGGCGTGGTCAGCATGGACACCGTCATGGCCGCCATGAAGCCGGAGCTGACCCACTGCGCCCGTTCCTGGCCGAGCGTGAAGTGCTGGCTCATGTCCGGAATGGCCACATTGATGATGGTCGACGACATGATCGACGCCATGGTGCCCACCATCACCGAGAGCAGCAGCAGCCAGCGGTAGCGCTCGCCGTGCTGCGCGCGCAGGGCACCGATGGAGCCCGGCTGACCGCTCATGGGCGGCTGGCGTCCCGGTGGGCAGCCACGCAGGCGGCGCAGATGCAGGCCTGGTTCCGGGCGGCCTCGGGCAGGCGGTCCAGCAGATCGGGCGGGAAGGTGGTGGTGGTGCACCAGCAGGGCGGCTGGGCCTGGCCGGTGGCGCGCTCGATCTCGAGCGCGCAGCGGTTGTCGGCGCCGCACAGCGGGCAGCGGGTGGGGTCGACGGAGGTGGGCGCCATCATGGGGGGGAGGGGGTATGGTAATTTCAACAGCTTGCCCCCGATCTTCCGGGGGGCCGAGTCCATGCCATGTTCCCTGAAATCCTGTCGCGCCTGCGGCCCTGGCTGATGGCGCCGCTGCTTTGCGCAGCGTCCGCCACCACCGCGCTGGCCGCACCACCCCGCACCGTGCCCGACACCATGGCCCAGCGCATGCTGGTCTGCACCGCCTGCCACGGCATCGAGGGCCGCGCCACGCCCGACGGCTACTTCCCGCGCATTGCGGGCAAGCCGGCCGGCTACCTGTACAACCAGCTGCTGCACTTCAAGGCCGGACGCCGGCAGGCCGTGGGCATGACCGCCTTGCTCGATCCGCTGACCGATGCCTACCTGATGGAGATGGCGCAGTACTTTGCCGCGCTCGACCTGCCGTACCCGGCGCCGGCCACCCCGGTGGCCGATGCCGCCACCCTGCGCCGGGGCGAGCAGCTGGTGAAGGTGGGCGATGCGGCGCGCCAGATTCCTTCCTGCAACAGCTGCCACGGTGACCGCATGACCGGTGTGCAGCCGGCCATTCCGGGCCTGCTGGGGCTGCCGCGCGACTACCTCATCAGTCAGCTCGGTGGCTGGCAGACCGGCCTGCGGCGGGCCACTGCACCCGACTGCATGGCCACCGTGGCGCGCCGCCTGAGCGGCCCCGATGTCACGGCGGTGGCCGCCTGGCTCGCAGCGCAGCCGGTGCCGGCCGATGCGAAGCCGATCGACCGGCTGCCCGCGCCGCTGCCCCTGGACTGTGGCCACGACCTGCAGGGGCCGGCCGCCATGAAGGGGGCGACGCGATGACCCACGCTGCACTGCCCCGTCCGCGTCGGGCGCTCGCGCTCTGGCTGATCGCCGCCGGCCTGTTGCTGGGCATCGGCCTGCTGACCCTGGCGGTTCGCACCGAACTGCAGGGCGTGCCGGTGGCGGCCCTGGGCGCCGATGGTGTGACCGCCACCCCGGCCCTGCTGGAACGCGGCGCACAGCTGGCCGCCGCCGGCAACTGCATGGCCTGCCACACCGCGCGGGGCGGCGAGCCCTGGGCCGGTGGCCGGCCGGTCAACACCCCGTTCGGTCCCATCTACGCCAGCAACCTCACGCCCGACCCCGAGACCGGTCTGGGCCGCTGGAGTGCGGGCGACTTCCGGCGTGCGCTGCTGCACGGCCAGTCGCGCGACGGCCGCCTGCTCTACCCGGCCTTTCCGTACAACCACACCACCCGCATGACGACCGAGGACGTGGACGCGCTCTATGCCCACCTGCGCACGCTGCCGCCGGTGGTGCAGCCGGCGCGCGAGCACGGCCTGCGCTTCCCGTTCAACACCCAGGCGGCGCTGGCGCTGTGGCGCATCCTGTACTTCAGCCCCGGCACCTACCAGCCCGATGCCGCCCGCAGCGCCGAGTGGAACCGGGGCGCCTACCTGGTCACCGGCGTGGCGCACTGCGCGGCCTGCCACGCCGAGCGCGATGTGTTCGGTGGCGGATCGGTCGACCGCTTCGGCGGCGGCCTCATGCCCGATGGCCGCTGGTGGGCGCCCTCGCTGCACGACCCGGCCGAGGGCGGCACCCAGGCCTGGGGCGTGGACGCCACCGTGGCCCTGCTGGCCGGCGGCCGCAACGCCCATGCCAACGGTCAGGCCTCGACCCTGGGCCCGATGGCCGAGGTGGTGCTGCACGGCACCCAGCACCTGCCCGAGTCCGACCTGCGCGCCATGGCGGTCTACCTGGTCGAGCTGCCGGTGCAGCCGGTGAAGCAGCCCGGATTCGAGCCGGCGCCCGATGCGGTGCTGACCCGCGGTGGCCGGCTCTACGAGCAGCACTGCGCGCAGTGCCACGGCGACGCGGGCGAGGGGGCCGCCGGTGCCTACCCGCCGCTGGCCGGGCACCGCGCGGTCACCCAGAGCAGCCCGGTGAATGCGGTGCAGGCCATCCTGAGCGGCGGCTTTGCGCCGGCCACCCGGGCCCACCCCCGGCCCTACGGCATGCCGCCCTACCGCAGCACCCTGAGCGACGACGACGTGGCCGCCGTGACCAGCTTCATCCGGCAGTCGTGGGGCAACCGGGCCGGCGAAGTGACGGCGCTGGACGTGGCCCGGCTGCGCTGACCCGGCGGCCTCAGCGCTGGCCCGCGAGCCGGTCCAGCGCGTCGAGCAGCTGGCGCCGGCGCGGCGGCTTGGACAGCAGCAGGTGGACACCTTCCGGCATCTCGCCGTCTTCTTCCATGCGCCGGCCCCAGCCGGTCAGCATGATCACCGGGGTGGTGGCCGAGAGCTGGCGCACCCGCCGCGCGACGTTCCGGCCATCGACTTCCGGCATGCCGAGGTCGGTGATGACCGCATCGAACGGCCGCCCGGCCAGTGCCGCCTCGAACTGCTCCACACCGCTGCGCCCGCCGCTGGCCCGGACCACCCGGTGCCCGGCCTGGCTGAGGATCTCGCCCACCGCCTCCAGCAGCAGCGGATCGTCGTCCACCAGCAGGACATCCAGCGCCCGGCGCGGTACCGCCGGCTCCTGCGCGAGCAGGCCTGCCGCACCGCTGCCGTCCTGCGGGGCCAGCACCGGAAACTGCAGGCGGACCCGGGTGCCCCGGCCGGGCTGGCTGTCGATGTCCAGGCTGGCGTCGTGGCGCTGCAGGCAGCCGAACACCATGGCCATGCCCAGGCCCGAGCCACGTTCGCCCTTGGTGGTGAAGAAGGGCTCGATGCAGCGCCGCCGGGTGTCCTCGTCCATGCCGATGCCGCTGTCCTCGACCTCCACCACCAGCTGCGGTGCACCGTGTCCGCCCCCGGTCAGCTCCAGCCGGCTGCGCAGCGTGATGCGCCCGCCCTGCGGCATGGCGTCGACCGCATTGAGCAGCAGATTCACCAGCGCATCGCGCAGCTCGCCCTCCACCCCGCGCACCGGCGGGCAGGGATCGACCAGTTCGGTGGCGATCTCGATCGAGATGCCCTGCTGCTGCGGCAGGTCGCGCCAGCGTGCGCGGGTCAGCTCCAGGGCCTGGCGCATCAGCCGGCTGAGATCGACATCGCGCCGCTCCGCCATGCCCGCGCTGGGCCGGTAGAACTCGCGCATGCGGGCCACCGTGTCGGCCACATCGTCCACCGCCAGCTGGATGGTGGTGAGCTGCTGCCGGCCCTGTTCGCTCAGGCCCTTTTCGCGGGCCAGCAGCGACTCGGTGTACAGCGCCACCGGCGAGATGGCGTTGTTGATGTCGTGCGCAATGCCGCTGGCCATCTGCCCCAGCACCCGCAGCCGCTCCTGCTGCAGTGCCGCCTGCTGGGCATCGCGCAGATCGTCGTAGGCCTGCCGCAGCGACTCCAGCAACCGGGCCTGGCCGGCGGCCAGCGTCACGTGTTCGCCCAGCTGGCGCATGAATTCGCATTCGCTGCTGACGAAAGCGTCGGCCCGGCGCCGGGCCACCAGCAGCACGCCGAACACCGCGCCGCCCACCTGCAGCGGCACCAGCACCACGCTGTGCAGCCCGGCGGCCGCCAGCCGGCGCGGCAGGTCGAAGTCCAGCAGGCGGGTGTCCGGTTCGTGCACCAGCTCGCCCCCCAGGCACCGGGCCAGGCCGTTGCGGTCGGCCACCAGTTCGGTGCCCGGCTGCAGGTGGGCTTCGGCCAGCCGGTCGGTGCCGGCCGGGCCGACATGGACCACCCGGACGCTGGCGCCGTTGCCCTGCCGCTGCAGCACCAGCGACAGGTCGATCTGGAACCGCGTGTCGAGCTTTTCGCAGACCACGCGGTAGACGCTCTGCAGATCGTGGCGCTCCTCGGTGGCCCGCGCAATCTGGTTCAGCAGCTCGGTGCTGGAGAGCTGGGTCTGCAGCTTGAGCGCCCCCTCCATCCGGTCGGTGATGTCCTGCACCGTGCCGCTGACCTGCAGCACGCGGCCGGAGGCGTCCCGGAGCGGCGCGTCGATGATCTCCTCGTACCAGCGGATGGAGCCGTCGGCGTGCTGGCAGCGGTAGCGCAGGGTGCCGCCGCCGTTGCCGTGCAGCGCCCTGTCCATGGCGTCGCGGTAGGTCTGCACATCGTCCGGGTGCAAGGTGGCCAATGTCTCCGCCACGGTGGGCGGGCCCAGTGCCGGGTCGCGGCCGATGATGCCGTACAGCCCCTCGGACCACTCGGCCTGGCGCCCTTCGTCCTGGCGCACCCAATGGCCCAGGCGGGCCAGCTGCTGGGCCCGCTGAAGCCGGGATGCAGCGCTGCGTTCCGCCTCCAGCGCCTGCTGCCGCTGTGCCTCGGCGTGGGCAAAGTCGAGCGCGCGCGACACGCTGCGCCCCAGCGAGACCAGCAGCTCGCGCTCCGGCCCGCCGAAGCGGTTGGGCTCCTCCGACATGATCACCATCACCGCCACGATGGCGCCGGCCTGCCGCACCGGTATGCCGGCGGCGGCGCGGTAACCGCGTTCCAGACCGGCCTGCACCCAGTCGTCGGCAGGCTCTGCGGCCAGGTCGTCGATGACCGCGAGCGAACCCGATCCCAGGGCCTGCACCGCCACCAGCCGGCTCTGCACGAACCGGGCCGGCTCGCGCTGGATGCTGTCGGTGTAGCCCTCGTCCACGCCGGCGCTGGTCACCGGCATGATCCGCGTGCCGCCGTCCGGCCCGTCGCTGTCGACCCGCCCGATCCAGGCCATCCGGAAGCCGCCGGCCTTGACCGCCACGCCGCACAGGGTGTGGAACAGGCTGTCGGCATCGGTGGCGCCGTGAATGCTCTCGTTGATGGCGTTGAGCAGCCGGTACAGGCGCTGCAGTCGCACCGCGGCGGTGACGTCCTGCAGCGCACCGGCCAGCACGTCCGGGGCATCGCCCGGCGAGCGCGCCAGGCTGAAGCTCTCCAGCCAGCGCACATCGCCATCGGAGAGCCGGATGCGGAACTGGATGCGCCCCTCCTGCCCGGAGGCCCGCAGGTGGCTGCGGTGCGCTTCCACCCGCTCCCGGTCGTCGGGGTGGATCAGTGCCGAGAACCGGTCGAGATCCATGTCGGTGGTACCCGGTTCGCAGCGCAGCCAGCCGGCGATGGTGTTGTCGAAGCCCAGCCTTCTGCTGACCAGATCGACCCGGTAAAAACCGATGCCGGCCAGCCGCTGTGCCCGCAGCAGTTGTGCCTGGCCTTCGCGCAGCCGGCCGATCATGTCGTCGAAACCGGCCTGCAGTTCCGAGATTTCACGCGTCCGCGCCAGCGGGCCGTCGGCCGGGTCGAACTGGCCGGCGGCGGCGGCCTGCATGCGCTGGCGCAGGCCGAAGATCGGCTGTGCCAGCACCCGCACCGAGAGCTGCCAGGCCAGCAGCAGGACCAGCGCCAGCACGCTGGCCAGCACCAGCAGCTGGATCTGCAGGCGCTGCACGGCCGGGGCCAGGCGTTCGTCCAGCCGGGTGCTGACCAGCAGCCGCAGCGAGCCCGCGTCGCCGATGGAGATCGGGCGCACATCGTGCAGCCAGGTGCCGGCCTCGCCTTCGCGGGTCTGCAGCTGGGTGTGCTGTATGGATGGCCCCTGCGCCGCCTGCCGCAGCACGGTGTCGGCCAGCGGTTCGCCCACCTGGCCCAGACCGGCCCGGGTCGTCGCCAGCAGCACCCCGTTGCGGTCCAGCAGGGTCACATGCAGGCCGGGCCGCAGGCCCAGCTTGCCGAAGGCGTCGGCCAGCCGGTTCACATTGACGGCGGGAAAGGCGACACCCACGAACTGCCCGTCGTCGTTGTAGACCGGCATGCCGAAGCCCAGCGCCGGTGTGCGCGAGACCCGGCCCAGCATGTAGCTGCCGATGGTGAAGCGCGGGTCCTCCATCACCTTGTTGAAGTAGTCGCGGTCGCTCACATTGATGGCCCCGGCGGTCCGCCGGCCCATGCACTCGATGTTGCCCTGGCGGTTGGCAAAGCCCAGGTTGGCGAAGTCCGGCGAGCGGGACACGATGTTGGCCAGGAACGAGAAGCACAGTTCGCGCAGATCGGTGCGCCGCACCGACGGGCCGCTGGCCACGGTCTCCATCATGTTGCGCACGCCGCTGATCACGGCTTCCTGCCCGGCCTCGGCCACCTGGGCCACGGCGGCCAGTTCCTGGCGGACCTGGTCTTCGGCCAGGCGCAGGTCCTGGCGGTAGTTCAGCCAGGCCAGCCAGAGTGCCGGCAGCACCGCCAGTGCCACCAGCATCAGCAGCAGGCTCCTCATCCCGATGCGTTGTCGTGTCATCCCTGTCACCTGTTGTGGGTACCCCGGTCAGGGCGCCTCTGCACAACCCCCCGGGGTGTCGCATCTTCCCGCATTTCTGCCCCGGTGTTCGTGATATACCGGGGAGCTCCCGGCGGCGGCTGGCCCCAGCCGCGAGGGCTCTGCATGACCCACCCGATGTCCGATCACCCCGAACCCGAGCCGCCCACCCGCATCCTGGTGGTGGACGACGAGCCGCTGCAGCGCCAGGCGCTGGTGGACGTGCTGCGCCTGGAGGGGTATGACGCCACCGGCTGCGAGACCGCCGGGCAGGCGTTGCAGCAGGACCTCGCCTCGATCGACCTGCTGGTGACCGATCTGCAGATGCCGGACATCGACGGCATCGAGCTGATCCGCCGCGCACAGGAACGCCACCCCGACCTGCCGGCCATTCTGGTGACGGCCCATGCCAGCATCGAGAGCGCGGTCGACGCCATGCGCAGCGGCGCGGTCGACTACGTGCCCAAGCCGTTCCGCCTGAGCACCATGATCTCCACGGTGGAGCGGGCGCTGGCGCTGCAGCGGCTGCGCCGGCGCAACAGCCAGCTGCAGCAGGAGATCCGCCGGCAGTTCGACGAGCTGCTGGTGGTGAACCAGGAGCTGGATGCGTTTGCGGCCCGCCTCTCGCACGACCTGCGCGGCCCGGTGGCCAACATGCGCGGCATCCTGCAGCTGGTGGCCGAGGAACATGGCGCGGCCCTTTCCGCCGAGATGGCGGAGCTGGTGCGGGCCGGCGTGCGCTCGGGCGACACGGCCCTGAAGATGGTGCGCGACCTGCTGGACTTTGCCCGCCTGGGCAACCGCGAACTCACCCTGGAGCCGGTGGCCCTGGGGCCGCTGGTGGAACAGGCGCGCAGCGATGTGCGGGCCCTGCACCCGCCACAGGGCTGCTGTGTGCAGCTCCACCCCCTGCCCACCGTGCTGGGCCATGCCGGGCTGCTGCACCAGGTGTTCGTGAACCTGCTGGGCAACGGCGTGAAATACAGCGCCGCCCGCCCGCACCCGGAGGTGACGGTCCGCGCCGGCCCTGTCGGTCCGGACGGGCTGGTCCGGGTGCTGGTGGAAGACAACGGCGTGGGCTTCGATCCGGCGCTCTCCAGCCGGCTGTTCCGACCGTTCCAGCGCCTGCACACCACCGGTTCGTTCACCGGCGAGGGCATGGGGCTGGCCAACGTCAAGCGCATCGTCGAACGCCATGGCGGCACCGTGACGGCCGAAGGCCGCCCGGGCGAGGGCGCGGTGTTCACCGTCGCCCTGCGCCCGGCCTGAACTCAGACCGCGGCCACCGCGCCGTCGCTGCGCGGGTCGGCTGCGCCCTCGATCACGCCGTTCGGGTGGCGCACCAGCGCACCGGCATGGCCCATGGTGTCGCTGAAGGCTTCGGGCAGCACCTCGACCACATGGCCGGCGTCGCGCAGGGCCTGCACCAGCGACGGGTCGAACCGGCTTTCCAGCTTGAGGGTGGTGCTGACATCGCCCCAGGTGCGGCCCAGCAGCCAGCGCGGGGCCGTCACCGCCTGCTGCAGGCTGTGGCCGAACCGGGCGTAGCGGGTGAACACGGCGGCCTGGGTCTGGGGCTGGCCTTCGCCGCCCATGGTGCCGTAGGGCATGACCCGGCCATCGTCGAACAGGGCCATCGACGGGTTCAGCGTGTGGAACGGCTTGTGGCCGGGCTTGAGGCTGTTGAGGGCCTTCGGGTCGAGCGAGAAGCTGGTGCCCCGGTTCTGCCAGCAGATGCCGGTGTCCTGCAGCACGGTGCCGGAGCCGAACTCCCAGTACACGCTCTGGATGAAGCTCACCGCGCGGCCTTCGCGGTCGATGGCGCCCATCCAGATGGTGTCGCCGGGTTTCGTCGCGTCGGGCCAGGGCAGGGCGCGGGCCGGGTCGATCTGGGCGGCGAGTTCGTCCAGCGCCTCGGGCGTGAGGAAACTGCGCGGGTCGGCCGGCAGACGCTGCGGATCGGTCACCACCCGCTCGCGCACCCGGAAGGCGCGCTTGGTCGATTCCACCAGGCCGTGCAGGTAGGCAAAGCCTTCGCCCTCGGTCACGCCCAGGCGCTCGAACAGGCCCAGGATCATGAGGGCCGAGAGGCCCTGCGTGGGCGGCGGCAGGTTGTAGACCGTGCTGTCGTTCAGGCGCACCGCCAGCGGCTCCACGATCTGGGACCGGTAGGCGGCCAGGTCGCTGGTGCGCACCGGGCTGCCCACACGCTCCAGCTCGGCGCCGATGCGCTGCGCCAGTTCGCCCCGGTAAAAGTCGTCCAGGCCGCGCTCGGCCAGCTGGGCCAGCGTGCGGCCCAGCGCCGGCTGGCGCAGCACATGGCCGGGCTCGGGCGGCTGGCCGTTCACCAGGTAGGTCTGGGCGAAGCCGGGGGCGTCTTTCAGGCCGGGCAGCTTGTCGCGGGTCAGGGCCGACTGGCTGGTGGTCACGGCCACGCCGTCGTGGGCATGGCGGATGGCGTCCTGCAGCAGTCGGGTCAGCGGCAGGGCCGGGCCCCAGGCCGAGGCCACCTGCAGCGCACGGTCCCAGCCGCCGATGGTGCCGGCCACGGTGAGGGCCGCGGTGGCGCCGCGCGGCGGGATGGTGTCGAGCCCGGCATAGAAGTCGGGCGTGGCCAGGGCGGCGGCGGGGCCGCAGGCGTCGATGGCCACCGGGGCCTTGCCCGGCTCATGGATGAGCCAGAAGCCGTCGCCGCCGATGGCGTTCATGTGCGGGTAGACCACCGCAATGGCGGCGGCGGCGGCCACCATGGCTTCGACCGCGTTGCCGCCGTCGCCCAGCACGTCGCGGCCGGCCTGTGCGGCCAGGTGGTGCGGTGCCACCTGCATGCCGCCCAGGGCTTTGAGGGTGTGGATCATGTCGTTGTCTCCGGGTGATGTCGGTTCGGTTCAGGTCAGCAGGCCGTAGAACATGCGCAGCGAGGTGAGCGCCAGGAAGGCGGCAAACACCTGGCGCAGGCGGCGTGCGTCGATGCGGTGGGCGAGTGTCGCACCCCAGCCGGTGGTGGCCATGGTGGCGGGCACGATCAGGGCGAAGCCCAGCAGGTTCACATAGCCCAGGCTGAAGGGCGGGCGCAGCGGCACGTCCAGCCCGTTGACCACGAAGGCCAGCGCCCCCGGAATGCTGATGACCATGCCCAGCATGGCCCCGGTGCCCACGGCGGTGTGCATCGGCACCTTCAGCGCATTGAGCAGCGGCACCGACAGCGTGCCGCCGCCGATGCCCATCAGCGTCGAGATGCCGCCGATGCCCCCGCCCAGCAAGGCGGTGCCGGCCCGGCCGGGCAGGCCGTCGGCCACGGCAAAACCGTCGCGCTTGAAGGCCATGTTGAGTGCCACCAGCAGCGCCACGCAGGCGAACACGGCGGTCAGCACGCTGCCGTCGAGAAAGCGGCTGGCCACCGAACCCAGCGCCACGCCCACCACCACGCCGGGCATGAGCGAGCGGATCAGGTCCATGTTCAGGCTGCCTTTGCGGCGGTGCGCCCGGCTCGACATGATCGATGTGGGAATGATGGTGGCCAGCGAGGTGCCCACCGTCACATGCATGCGCACCGACTCGTCGATGCCGAGCAGCGTGAACAGGTGGTAGAGCACCGGCACGATGACGATGCCGCCACCCACGCCCAGCAGCCCGGCCATCACGCCGGCCACCAGCCCGGTGGCCGCCAGGGCCACGGCCAGCCCCAGCAGCCACAGGCCGCTGTGTTGTGCAAGGAGTTCCATGGCGGGGCCTTACCAGCCGATGGCTTTGGGCAGCCAGAGCGCGATCTGCGGATAGAAGAACACCAGCACCAGGGCCAGCAACTGCAGACCGATGAAGGGCACCACGCCGCGGTAGATGTCCTTGATGTTCACCTCCGGTGGCGCCACCCCCTTGAGGTAGAACAGCGCCCAGCCGAACGGTGGCGTCAGGAAGCTCGACTGCAGGTTGATGGTGATCAGCATGGCCAGCCACACCGGGTCCACGCCCAGGTTGAGCAGGATCGGCAGGAACAGCGGCACCGCGATGTAGCTGATCTCGATCCACTCGATGAAGAAACCGAGCACGAAGATCATCAGCATCATGAACCAGATGGCGGTGTTCACGCCGCCCGGCAGCGCCTCGAAGAGGCTGGCGATCAGCTCCTCGCCCTGCAGGCCCCGGAAGGACAGCGCGAACACCTGGGCCGTCATGAGGATGAACATCATGATCGCGGTGATCTTGCTGGTCTCCAGCGCGGTGTCCTTGAGCGTCTTCATGGTGAAGCGGCCCGAGAAGGCGGTGATCAGCACCGCGCCCACGGCACCCATCGAGGCGGCTTCGGTCGGGGCGGCCACACCGCCCACGATGGAGCCCAGCACCGCCACCACCAGCAGCACCGGCGGCAGCAGCACCTTGAAGAAGCGCACCCACAGCTGGCGGCGCGAGACCGCATCGCGCTCGGCCACCGGGATCGGCGGCATCGACTCCGGCTTGAGCCAGCCCATGACCAGGATGTAGACGATGTACACCCCGGCCAGCAGCATGCCCGGGCCCACGGCGGCCGCGAACAGCGTGCCCACCGACAGCTGCATGATGTCCGACAGCAGGATCAGGATCAGGCTGGGCGGGATGATCTGCCCCAGCGTGCCGGAGGCGCAGATCACGCCGCAGGCCACGCTCTTGTCGTAGCCGCGCCGGATCAGGGTGGGCAGGGTCAGCAGGCCCAGGGTGATGATGGTCGCCCCCACGATGCCGGTGGTGGCTCCCATGAGAACGCCGAACAGCACGATGCCCACGGCCATGCCGCCCTTGGTGCCGCCGGCGATGTGGCCCATCACGTCCAGCAGGTCGTCGGCCAGGCGTGATTTCTCCAGCATCACCCCCATGAAGACGAACAGCGGTATGGCCATCCACTGGTAGCCCGAGACGATGCCGTAGAAACGCGCCGGCAGCAGGTTGAACAGGCCGTCGCCGAAGCCCAGCCAGCCGAACACGAAGCCCACGGTGGCCAGGCTGATGGCGACCGGAATGCCGATCATCAGCAGCACGAAGAAGCCCACCAGCATGAAGATGGCGTAGGTCGACAGCTCAAACATGGCCGTCCTCCTTGGCGGTGGTGACGGCGGCGGTGCCGGCGGTGGTTCCGGTGGCCGGGTGCTTCTGCTGGAGCAGCCGCACCAGGTGGGCCAGCTGCTGCAGCACCAGCAGGCCGTAGCCCAGCGGGATCAGCGATTTCACCAGCCAGCGGTAGGGGATGCCGCCCGGGTCGGGCGAGGCCTCGGCAATCGAGCGCGACTGCTCCACATAGCCCAGCGAGAGCTGGATGAAGTGCACGCTGATGGCGATCAGCAGCAGCGCGGAGACCACGTCCACCGCCTGCTTGGTGCGCGGCGAGAAGCGCGCATAAAACAGGTCGACGCGCACGTTGTCGCCGCGCTGCAGCGCGTAGCTCATGCCCAGCAGGATCAGGGCGGCCAGCAGGTGCCATTCCAGCTCCTGCGCCCACACCGAGCCGAAGCTGAAGGCGTAGCGCAGTATCACGTTGGTGGCCACCAGGCCGATCATGATCAGGGCGATCCAGGCGGTCAGGGACCCGAGGCGGTCAATGACCGCCTCGATGCCCCCTGCCGCCTTCGACAGGGGTTGTTGCATGGTGACTCCGATTTAGCCGCGGACCTTGAGGTGGTAGGCCTCTTCGCTGATCTCGCTCCAGCGGTCGTACTTGGCCTTGAAGGACATGTAGGAGTCGTGCACCTTCTTGGTCAGCGGGTCCTTGGCCACGGCCTCGGCCAGCACCTTGTCGGTCTCTGCCTTGAGCGCCTTGATGACGTCGTCCGGCAGCGGGCGGGCGGTCACGCCCTGGTTCTTGATCAGGTCTTCCATGGCCTCGGAGTTGGCCTTCTGGCACCAGCCCTCGCTGATCACGTTGCAGGCGGCGGCCGCGTTGCTGACGATGGCCTGCAGATCCTTCGGCAGCTTGCTCCAGGCGGCCTTGTTGATCAGCAGTTCGGACACGGTGGAAGACTCGTGCCAGCCGGTGGTGTAGTAGAACTTGGCCGCCTTGTGCAGGCCCAGGCGGCGGTCCTGGAACGGGCCGACGAACTCGGCGGCATCGATCACGCCGCGCTCCAGCGCCGGGAAGATCTCGCCGCCCGGCAGCACCTTCACGTCCACGCCGAGGTTGGCGTACACCTTGCCGGCCAGGCCGGGGATGCGCATCTTCAGGCCCTTGAGGTCGGCCACGGTCTTGATCTCTTTCTTGAACCAGCCGGTCATCTGCACGCCGGTGTTGCCGCAGGGCATGGCCACCATGCCGAAGGGGGCGTAGACCTCGTTCCAGAGGTCGATGCCGCCGCCGTCGTACAGCCAGCCGTTCATGCCCTGGAAGTTCATGCCGAAGGGCACGGCGGTGAAGTACTGGGCGGCAGCGGTCTTGCCGGTCCAGAAATAGGCGTTGGCATGGTTCATCTCGACCGTGCCAGCGCGCACCGCGTCGAAGCCTTCGAAGGCCGGGATCAGCTCGCCGGCACCGAACACCTGGATGTTCAGGCGGCCGTCCGACATCTCGCGGATGCGCTTGGCCAGATCGGTGGCGCTGCCCGGGCCGTCCATGTAGAAGGGCGAGCCCTTGCCGTAGGCGCTGGTCATCTTCCAGTTGAAGCGGGCCGTCTGGGCGGTGGCAATGGCCGGTGCGCCGAGAACGCCGCCGGCAAGGGCAGCGCGGGAGAGGAACTGGCGGCGGATCAGGGACATGGCGGAACTCCTTTGCGGGGTGGGTTGGGCGGAAGGGCTGGGGCTGCCGTCTGTTCATTTGTTCGGCAGGCTGCACTCCCTTCAGCAACCGCCGTGCCAACCTCGAAATCTGTTGCAGATCTTTGATTTGCAAAGGCTTTTTCCTGCTTGACGGCCTTGATGCCGGTCAGGCGCCGCTCCCCTTCCTGGACACGCCGACAGCACGATCCGGTGCCGAATGTTTTCAAACGTCTGGCTGAGATGCCGTTTGGTGTGTTTTGGGTGCCGGATGGCAACTGTTGGCATGCCAACGAAGCCGGTGAGCCGGGTGCCGTTGACGAATGTTCAGCACGCACCCCGTCGGTGCAGGCGCACCAAATGCGACGGAAGGCCCCGGTGGTTCACAACCGGGCGCCACCACGGCGGTTCTTGACCCGGGTGAGCAGCGTCTTGCAGTCGACCGACAGGATTTCAGGCCGGTTGAACAGGTGGCGGCGCGCAAACGCCTCGAAGCTCGGCACGCTGTCGGTGAGGGCGTGCACATGCAGGCTGCGCAGGTCGCTCATGATGTAGAGGCTGACCACCTCGTGGCAGTCGGCCAGTTCCTGGGCCACCGTTTCCAGGGCCATCGGCGCCACCTGGATATCCAGAAAGGTCGACACCACCTGGCCGAGTTTTTCCGGGTTGATGACCGCGCCGAACATCTCGATCACGCCGCTGGCCTGCAGGGCCTGCACCCGCGCCCGGGCATGGGCCCGGGAGATGCCGAGCTGGCGGGCGATGTCGGCGAACGAGGCACGCCCGTCCTTGACCAGGATGTTGAGCAGTGAGCTGTCGAGCTTGCTCAGGGCGGATGGGGCGGCAGACGGAGTGGGGCTGTTCATGCCCCGGGTTCAAGCAACCCCCGGGCCACCCATGGGTTGGCAACAGGTGATGCACTGTTCCCCCCACACCCAGGGGCCGGTCAGGGTGAGGGTCATGGTGGTCCAGCCGTCCTGGCTGTCTTCGGCGATGTGGGCGTCCCATTCACCGCCTTCTTCCATCGGGCCCCTGGGGCCCGGGGCATGCCAGCCCGCCCAGGCCAGCACGGCATGGATTTCGGCCAGGATGCGGCCCAGCCGCGGGTCACCGGACGGTGCGCTGGCCATGGCCTCCCAGGTGCCGGTGTCGTCCCCGTTGTCGACGGCGTCGAAGCTGAGGTATTCGCAGACGGGCGGTGCGGGTCTCATGCGGTCAGGGGCGTGTAGCTGCCGTTTTCGGGCCGGTTCGGGGTGGCTTCCAAGTCGACCATCCATTCTGTCAGGAGCAGCGGAGCGCCATGCCGGACGAAAGAGCAGCGACGTGCCCAGCTGCCGGCCCCTTCGGGGTTCTCGGGGCAGGCCCATTCAAAGGGGCTGCGCAGCACGCCGGTCTGCCGGAACAGCCACTCGCCCAGGGGCCGTGGCCCCAGGTCGGCCACCAGGGACCAGGCGTTGTAGCCATGCCAGTCCGGTATGACGGCCCGGGCCCGCACGCGGGTCCGGCCGCCGCCCCGCAGCGAGACGCAGCGGATCCAGCTGGGGGTCTGGGGCGAACACTCGAGGCGGACCGCTTCCTCGGGTGTGAGGCGCCCTGTGCCCACGTGGACCAGACAGACCTGCAGGTCGGGCCAGAGGGTCTGCAGGCGCTGGGTCATGGAGCCGGCGTGCAGCAGCCAGGGCCGCAGGACCGGTGGCGGCTCCAGGCTGTCCAGGCTGTGTTGCGGCCACCAGGGCCGCAGGTGTCTTGCGTCGGTCTGCATGTGCTGTCTCCTCGGGTGGGGGGAGACAGCAGCATAGGCAGGCTGCCCTGGCAAGTCTTGATGAAACTCTGAAGGGGTAGGGGGTTCAGCCCGCCTTCACCTTCAGGCGCCAGGCGTGCAGCAGGCGGGTGAGCACAGGCAAAATGATCAGAGACGAAAGAATGCTTCAAAGCCGCCGATGTCCCGCATCTTCGACAACACTCAACGAGAACTGCTGAAGGCCTTGCGGGCGAACCTCCAGGTCTCCCGGCGTGCCGACTTCTGCATCGGTCGTCTCGACCTCCGCAGTTGTGCGGCGATCGACGATCGCATCAGGGGCTGGGACGCCAAGTCCGGGCAGGTGTGTCGTGTGCTGCTGGGTATGCGGCGGCCGCCTCAGGATGAACTTCGGTGCTTTGAATGATCGACCTCTCCCCCGTCCAAGCCACCGACCGCATCACCCAGTTGCTGGCCACTCCTGAAAGCCGCACGCTCGACTTCAAGCGCATCAGCGACAAGCACAAGAAGATCATCGAGACCGTGTGTGCGTTTGCCAACGCCGAGGGCGGGCTGCTCGCCCTGGGCGTGGGCGACGTCAAAGAACTCAGAGCTGGGGACAAGCCGCACAGTCGTCTGTGGGGCGTCGAAGAAAACCCCGAAGCCTTTGACGACTTGCGGCGCTTGCTGCTGCAGCGTTTCACGCCAGCACTGACCCGCTTGCACTGGCTGCGTCTTCCCTGTGCCTTGCGGGATGGTCAGCCCGGTCACGTGGTGTTGCTTCGGGTGGAAAAGAGCGACCAGGTGCACAGCGTGGTGGGTAACGGGACCTGGACGCGCATGGACGCCAGCAACCGCGAGCTGAGCGCGGCCGAGATCGCTGATCTGACCTACCAGCGCGGCGTGCGAAGCGCCGAGACCCTTCCCATGCCGGTGGCGCTGGACTTGCTGAACACGCAGGCATGGCGCAGCTACTGCCTCACACGGGGCTTGACCGACCTGGATGTGGCAGCACGCCTGCCCCGCCTGGGGTTGGCCGTTCCCGCCGAGGGCGGTTTGCAGCCTTTGCTGGCCGCCTTGCTGCTGTTTGCCGAAGAGCCGGGTGCCTTGCTGGCCAGCCAGGGGATGCGGGCAGACATTCGGGTGTTCCACTACAAGGGCAAAGCGGTGCAGCGTGGAGAGGTGCCCAACCTGCTGTTGCCGCCCAAGACCATCAGTGGCCCGGTGGTGGATCAGATTGCCAGGGCGCAGGCCTACGTGCTGGAGCGGCTGGCTGTGGGGCTGACGATGGAGGGCTCGGGTTTCAAGACGGCCTACCGCTTCCCGGAACGGGTGATCAAGGAGGCCGTCACCAACGCGGTGGTCCATCGCGACTACCGGCTCAATCGCGACATCCAGATCCGTATCTTCGATGACCGGGTGGAGGTGGAAAGCCCGGGCCGCCTGCCCGGCAGCCTGACCCCGGCGACGATCGAGAAGACCGGCTCCGTGCCACGCAACAGCCTTCTGGCGCGGCATTTGCGGGAGTTTCCCAACCCGCCCAACGTGGATGCCGGCGAGGGCGTGCCCATGATGTTCGCGCAGATGGAGAAGGCCAAGCTGTACGAGCCGCTGTACCGCGAGCAGCTTGAAACAGCGGTGCCTGCGCTGGTGGTGACCTTGTTGAACGAGGAGCGTCCGCCGTTGTGGGTGCAGGTGAGCGACTGGATCGATCGGAATGGCCCGATCACCAACAGCCGCTTGCGCGAGATATCCGGGTTGGACACCCTGGCCGCATCCAGACAGCTCAAGCAGTGGGTGGTGCGGGGGGTGTTGGCAGCACTGCCGGCGCCGTCTCGCCAGCAAGCGAGATACACCAAGCCAGAGCTGGCTGATCTGCCCGGTTCATTATCTTTGGGTCTGGATAATGAAACTTGAAAGTCAAAAAAAGCTTTTTGAATCAATGATCTAGATCGCGGTTCATTATCTTTTTGCCTGATTTGCAGGCAAAACGACGAGCACTCGCCCAAAGAAAACGGCGCCCCGCAGGGCGCCGTTCTTGTCTTCCCGGCTTCGTGCGACCGTCAGCCCGCCTTCACCTTCAGGCGCCAGGCGTGCAGCAGCGGCTCGGTGTAACCGCTGGGCTGCTCCTTGCCCTTGAAAACCAGGTCCAGGGCGGCCTGGTAGGCCTTGCTGGTCTTCGCGTTGCCGGCCATGGGCTGGTAGAGCTTGTCGCCGGCGTTCTGCTTGTCCACCTTGGCGGCCATGCGCTCGAAGGTCTCGCGCACCTGGGCTTCGGTGACGATGCCGTGGTGCAGCCAGTTGGCAATGTGCTGGCTGGAGATGCGCAGGGTGGCGCGGTCTTCCATCAGGCCCACGTCGTTGATGTCGGGCACCTTGGAGCAGCCCACACCCTGGTCGACCCAGCGCACCACGTAGCCCAGGATGCCCTGGACGTTGTTGTCCAGTTCGGCCTGCTTCTCGGCCTCGCTCCAGTTCGGGTTGCTCGACACCGGCACGGTCAGCAGGCCGGTGAGCAGGTTGTCGCGCTCGGCGTCGGCGTTGACCTTCTCCAGGCCCTTCTGCACGTCGCTCACCAGCACCTGGTGGTAGTGCATGGCGTGCAGAGTGGCGCCGGTGGGGCTGGGCACCCAGGCGGTGTTGGCACCGGCCTTGGGGTGGGCGATCTTCTGCTCCAGCATGGCCTTCATCAGATCGGGCATGGCCCACATGCCCTTGCCGATCTGGGCCTTGCCGCGCAGGCCGCACTGCAGGCCGACCAGCACGTTGTTGCGCTCGTAGGCCTGGATCCAGGCGCTGGCCTTCATGTCGCCCTTGCGGACCATGGGGCCGGCCAGCATGGCGGTGTGCATTTCATCGCCGGTGCGGTCCAGGAAGCCGGTGTTGATGAAGGCCACGCGGCTGGCGGCGGCGGCAATGCAGGCCTTGAGGTTGACCGAGGTGCGGCGCTCCTCGTCCATGATGCCCAGCTTGACGGTCGAATCCGGCAGGCCCAGCAGCTGCTCGACGCGGCCGAACAGCTCGGCGGCAAAGGCCACTTCCTTCGGGCCGTGCATCTTGGGCTTGACGATGTAGACCGAGCCCTTGCGCGAGTTGCGGATGGCGTCCTTCTTCGTGCGCTTCAGATCGTGCAGGGCGATGGTGGTGGTGACCACCGCGTCCATGATGCCCTCGGGGATTTCCTGGCCGTCCTGGCCCCACAGGATCGCGGGGTTGGTCATGAGGTGGCCGACATTGCGCAGGAACATCAGCGAGCGGCCGTGCAGGCGCACGCTCTTGCCGTTCGGGGCGGTGTATTCGCGGTCCGGGTTGAGGCCGCGGGTGAGGGTCTGGCCGCCCTTCTGGAAGGTCTCCACCAGGGTGCCCTGCAGGATGCCGAGCCAGTTGCTGTAGGCCACGACCTTGTCCTGCGCGTCCACGGCGGCGATCGAATCTTCCAGGTCGAGGATGGTGGACAGAGCGGCTTCCACCACCAGGTCGCAGACGCCGGCCGCGTCGGTCTTGCCGATGGGGGTGTTGCGGTCGATCCGGATGTCCAGGTGCAGGCCGTTGTGCACCAGCAGCACCGACGACGGGTTCTTCGGCTCGCCCTGGTAGCCCACCAGCTGCGACTTGTCGGCCAGCTTGCTGGTGCCGCCCTCGGCCAGCGAGACGACCAGTTCGCCGTCCTTGTTGATCTTGTAGCCGGTCGAGCCGACGTGCGAACCCTTCTTCAGCGGTGCGGTGCGGTCCAGCACATGGCGGGCCCACTCAATGACCTTGGCGCCGCGCTTGGGGTTGTAGCCACCTTTCTTGCCGACTTTCTCGCAGCCCTTGTCCTCGCTGATCACATCCGTGCCGTAGAGCGCGTCGTACAGGCTGCCCCAGCGGGCGTTGGCGGCGTTCAGCGCATAGCGGGCATTCAGGATCGGCACCACCAGCTGCGGGCCGGCCTGGGTGGCGAGTTCGGCGTCCACGTTCTTCGTGGTGGCCTTCACGCCCTTGGGCTGCGGCACCAGGTAGCCGATGGTCTCCAGGAACTTGCGGTAGGCCATCATGTCGCGCACCGGGCCGGGGTTGGCGCTGTGCCACTTGTCCAGCTCGGCCTGAAGGCGGTCGCGTTCGGCCAGCAGGGCGGCGTTCTTGGGGGCCAGGTCGGCCACGATCTGGTCGAAGCCTTTCCAGAAGGCGCCCTGGTCGATGCCGGTACCGGGCAGCACTTTCTGGTTCACGAAGTCGAACAGCTCGGTGGCCACTTGCAGGCCGTGGATGGTGGTGCGCTGGGTCATGGTGGTGCGTCGGGTGAGTTGGAAAGTTGAAAGGGATCAGGCAAAGACATCCAGCACACCGCGCAGCGATGAAGCGGTGCGTTCGGGCTGGGTGTCCAGTTCTTCGAAGGGCAGATTCTGGCGGTTCACCCACAGGCTGCGGTAGCCATACCAGGTGGCGGCCAGGGCGTCCCAGGCGTTGCTGCTGACGAACAGCACCTGCGAGGCCTTCAGGCCGGTGGCCTGCTCGCCCAGGGAATAGGCCTGCGGATGGGTCTTGTACAGGCGGATCGGGTCCACGCTCACCACATGGTCGAGCAGGCCGTCCAGCCCGGCACTGCGCACCGCAATCCCCAGCATGTCGGCGTCGCCGTTGCTCAGGATGCCGGTGGTCACGCCGCGTTCGCGCAGGGCCTGCAGCACCTCGCGGTTTTCCGGAAAGGCCGAGAGGTGGCGGTACTGGTTCATCAGCCGAGCGGCCAGCGGAGCGTGCGCGGCCCAGTCGGTGCGGGCCGCCGGCACCAGGGTCTTGAGGGTGTGTCGCAGGGCCCGTTCGGTCAGGTCCCAGAACGGGCGGTAGTGGGCGCCCGCGTTGCTGGTGGTCACCAGCCGGGTGTATTCGATCTGCTTGTCGCGCCACTGCCGCGAAATGGCCGCGCCCAGCCCCGGGTAGAGCTGCTCGGCCAGCAGCCCGACGCTGTACACGTCGAACAGGGTCCCATAGGCGTCAAAGAGCACGGCACGCGGTTGTTCCATGCCCCGCACTGTATTCGCAACCGGCGCGCTGATTCAAACCCTGGAAAGCGAGGGATTCGAAACTTTTTCGGGGGTAATGGCTCAGGTCGGGCCGTACAGGCCGTGGCGGTCCATGCGGCGTTGCAGCTGGTCGGGCTCGATCTGCAGCTGCCGGGCCGTGGCGGCCAGATCCCAGGCGTGCTCTTCCAGTGCCCGCACCAGGCCGGCGCGGTCGAGCTCGTCGGTGCGCAGGCAGTCGCTGAGTTCGGTCAGGGCACCGAACGACGAAGTGGTGGTGCCCGTCGGCAGCAGCAGGTGAGAGGCGTCCAGGCGGCCCCCGGGGCAGATCATGACGGCCCGCTCGATCACGTTGCCCAGCTCGCGCAGGTTGCCCGGCCAGTTGTGCATCATCAGCGCCGCTTCGGCGGCCGGCGCCAGCTGCATGGCGGGCAGCCGGTAGCGGCGGGTGTGCAGGTCGACGAAGTGGCGGGCCAGCAGGGGCAGGTCGTCGGTGCAGGCGCGCAGCGGCGGCACCCGCACGGTGCAGACCTGCAACCGGTAGAACAGCTCGCTCTTGAATCGGCCCTGCCGCACCAGGGCTTCCAGGTCGTGCCGGGTGGCGGCCATGAAGCGGGCCCGCAGCGGCTCCACCCCGCCCCGGGCCAGCCGGATCTGCCGGCGCTCCAGCATGTGCAGCAGGCTGACCTGACCATGCTCGTCAAGGTCGCCGACATCTTTCAGGAAGACGGTGCCGGCCCCGGCCGGCACCACCTCGGCATCGAGCCCCTGGTGCAGGGCGATGCAGTCGATCTCGACGAAAGGCTCGGCGGCCCGTGGCCCGGTGGCATGGGCGGCGCGGGCCGCGTGCAGCTTGCCCGAGCCGGTCTCGCCGCAGAACAGGATGGGCGGCACCGGCGAACCGTCGCCGGGCTCCTGGCGCGCCAGGGCCGACACCAGATCGCGCAGGCTGGCCAGCGGACGCGAATGCCCCAGGATGCCGTGCGCCGTGGCGATCGGCCGCACCGGCACGCCCGGCGCGCCCGGCGCCTGCAGCGGCTCTTCGAGGGCCCGGTCAACCGCCTGCTTCAGGCTGCGCAGCGGCACCGGCTTGGTCAGCAGATCGGACGAGCCGGCCTTCATGGCCTGCACCGCCACCGCCACATTGGCATGGCCGGAGACCATCAGCGTGCGGATGCGGGGTGCGTCGCGGTTGAGCTCGCGGATCAGCGCCAGCCCGTCCAGCCCGGGCAGCTGGAAGTCGACGATGGCCAGGTCCGGCTGCAGCCGCCGCGCGGCCTCCAGCCCGGACGGGCCGTCGTTGGCCACCTCCACCACATGGTCGTACTGCCGCAGGTAGCGGGCCATGTGCCGCGCCAGGGCGGGCTCGTCCTCGATCACCAGCAAGGTGGCCATGTGTGCTCCGGATGTTCTAGTTCAGCGTGCCGACGGGTGCCGGCAGGCGGATCTCCACCCGGGTGCCGCGCGGCTGTCCGGGGGTGACCAGCAGCTCCCCGCGCCACTGTTCCACCATGCGTTTGACCAGGGCCAGGCCCATGCCCAGCCCGCCGACCTTGTTGCTCGAAAACGGCTGGAACAGCCGGCTCTGTGCCTCGGGCGACAGGCCGACCCCGGTGTCGGTCAGGCAGACCCCGGTCAGCCCCTCCGACCGGCTCCAGCTCACCGTCAGCCGGCCACCCTGCGGCATGGCTTCGGCCGCATTGGCAATGATGCTCAGCAGCGCCTGACGCAGCGTGGCGCTGTGCGCCAGCACCGGCAGCGGCCCGCTGGGCTCCACACGGAGCCGGATGTCGCGGCGCGTCAGCTCGCCCGCCATTTCCTTCAGGCAGGTCTGCACCAGCGCCACCAGATCGAGCGACTGCGGATGCAGCTGCGGGGCCTGGGCCACATGCACCAGCTCGGTGATCCAGCGGTTGGCCCGGTCGACCGACTCGATCACGTCGCCGCTCAGTTCGCGCACGTCTTCTGGCCGCCCCGCGCCGTCCTGCAGCAGCTCGGCAGCCGACCGGATGGACGCCAGCGGATTGCGCAGGCTGTGGGCCACGGCACTGGCCAGCTCCACGGTCGAGGCGGTGCGCTGGGCCTCGGTGAGCCGCTTCTGCTGTTCGGTGATCAGCCGGTCGGCCCGGGCCACGATCCAGTACAGCACCGCGAACAGCAGCACCGCCCCGCCGAAGCAGGCCAGCCAGAGCTGGCGAAGGCCGCGGTGGATGTCGCTGGAGAGCTTTTCGGGGATCTTGTAGATCTCGATCACGCCCAGCACCGCGCCGTTCTGCGGGTCGCGGACCGGAAAGTAGGCTTCCACAAAAAACGCGCCACGGCGCACCAGTCCCTGGTGCTCGGCCTTGCTGAACTGGCCCGGCTCGGTCTCGTCGGCCTCCACCACCATCTGGCCCTGCAGGGCCTCGGCCAGTTCGGTGTTGTGGTCGAACGTCTGTCCGATGAGTTCTTCGTCGGTCGACCACAGCACATGGCCGCGTGTGTCGTAGGCATTGCCCCGAACCGACTCGCGCATGGTCACGATGTGCCGCATGGACTGCAGGAATCCGGCCCGCAGCAGGTTGTCGTCGGGTCGCCGGAAGAAGGCCCAGGTGCCGTCGGTGGCCAGCACGTTGTGCACGAAGTGCATGGTGACCTCGGCCTCGCGCTGCAGCATGCGCTCGGTCAGCACCCGCGACAGCATCCAGCCCAGCCCGACCGCGATCACCGTGATCACCACCAGGCTGGCCAGTGCGAATCGACGCCGCAGGCTGAAGGGGGCCGGGCCGACGCCGGCGCCTTCGTTGGCGCGGTCCACTGTGTGAGCGTCCGGCCCGTTCGGGCGCGCAGACGTTGACACGACGTCCGGCAGCGCGGTGCCCGTCATGGCCATGAAACTCCTTACCCCTCCGTGTATGTAGCGCATTGTCGGGACGGTGTCGGCCTTGTCAATATCGCCAGCCCTGTGTCCGGGTGCGGTAACCTGCCCCGGTGGACAAACTCAAGCAGCTCGAAACCTTTGTGGCGGTGGCCTCGCGCGGCAGCCTGACCGCCGCGGCCCGCCAGGAAAACGTGGCCCCGGCCATCATCGGCCGCCGGATCGACGCACTGGAAGCACGGCTCGGCGTCAAGCTCATGGTGCGCACCACGCGCCGCATCACCCTCACCCACGAGGGCAGCGCTTTCCTGGAGGACTGCCAGCGCCTGCTGACCGACCTATCAAATGCGGAAGCCAGCGTGAGCGCCGGCGGCGTGAAGGCCAGCGGCCATGTGCGCATCACCGCGCCGGCCGGGTTTGGCCGCCGCCACGTGGCCCCGCTGGTGCCCCGGTTCCGCGAGCTGCATCCGGAAGTCACCCTCAGCCTGAATCTGTCGGACCGGGTGGTCGACGTGGCCGGCGAGGGTTACGACTGCGCGGTGCGCGTCGGCGATCTGCCCGACTCGTCCCTGGTCAGCGTTCGTCTGGCCGACAACCGCCGCCTGTGTGTGGCGGCCCCGGGCTATGTGCAGCGCCACGGCCGCCCCGCCACCCCGGCCGACCTGGTCCGATTCGACTGCCTGACCCTCTCCAGCGACGCGTCCCAGACCCGCGGATGGGCGTTCTCGGTGCCCGCGGGGACCGCCGGGGAACGCGAAATCATCCACCTGCGACCCGGTGGTCCGCTGGACTGCAGCGACGGCCAGGTGCTGCACGAGTGGTGCCTGAGCGGCCAGGGCATTGCGTGGCGAAGCACCTGGGAGGTGGAGGCCGACCTGCGCGCTGGCCGCCTGGTCACCGTGCTGGACGACTTTGCCGCGCCGCCCAACGGCATCTACGCCCTGTTCCCGCAGCGCCGCCACCTGGCCCTGCGGGTGCGCCTGTGGATCGACTTCCTCAAGCACGAATACGGCCGGGCGGATTACTGGGCCGGGCGCTGACCTGCCCCGGGTATGCGGGGCTGCGGCCCATGACACTCGACCGTTCTTCCGAGGAGGGCGTGTCATGGCATTCGTGAACGAAAGAATTTCGGCTGAAGACGTCGAGCGTTACCGGATCGGAGCGGCCAATTCGAGGGCCGATATCGATCAAGGTGCGGGTCTGTACTGGACCATCGACCGGGAACGGAATGTCCATCTCCGGTGGGTCCGGGCACGGACCACCGCCCCCGCCGAGAACGAGTTCCTGCTGTGCTGGCAGGGCGCGTTGCTGCGGATGGTGCTGCTGCGCATACCGTCACGTCTGCGCGATGGAACCCGCGCGACCCGCTGGACGTTCCTCGGTTTCGAGGATGTGATTCCGCCGGACGGTGCCAGAACCTTTCAGGTCCACCGCGAGCTGATCCTCGGCGACCTGAAGGCTGCTTTGACCTGTTACCGGGAATTCGGTCTGCTGTCGAAAGCCAGGCGCCACCTGGCCATCTTCGAGTTCTGAGGGCGCCGCGATCCGGCTGCACCGGCCACCCGCCCCGCCTTCATGCCAGCGAGGCCAGCAGCCACACCGCCGTGCCCCACATCATCAGCGCCACCGCGCCGTCTAGCAGTCGCCAGATGCGAAGCGAATTCAGCCGGCGGCCCAGCCAGAAGGCGGCGCAGCCGAGCACCAGGAACCACACCACCGAGCCGGCGGCGGCGCCCAGACCGAAGCTGCGGCTGGCTTCGCCGTAGGCCAGCGAGGCGGTGCCGATCAGCACGGCGGTGTCGAGCCAGGCGTGGGGGTTGAGCCACGAAAACGCCAGGGCCGACAGCACGGCCTGGCGCCGGCTGGTGGGGGCCGGCGCCGCCATCGCCATTGCCTCTCCGCCCGGCTGAACCGGGGCGGCCGGCTGGCGGAAGCGCTGGAAAGCCTGCCAGCCATACACCGCCAGGAACAGCACACCGGCGCCGATGAGTGCACCCTGCAGCTTGTCCGACAGGCCGCCCAGCTGCGCCAGGCCCAGCACGCCCAGCCCGATGAGCACGATGTCGGCCAGCGCGCAGACGGCCACGGTGATCCACAGGTGCTGGCGTTGCAGGCCCATGCGCAGCACATGGGCGTTCTGCGGGCCGATGGCCATGATGAGGGACAGGCTGAGCACCATGCCGGCGGTGAAGGTGGGGAAGGTGAGGACCATGGGAGACATCCGGAAAAAAGGGGCCTGTGTGGACAGGCATGGCTGCATGGTGCCTGCAAGCGGGTCTGATTTAAACTGAATTAGATGTTTCTCCATTCCATCAAGATTTTCTTGATGAACCGCGCCCCACCTCCATGCTCGACGCCCGCCAACTCGACGCCCTGGCCGCCGTGGCCGATACCGGCAGCTTTGCGGCCGCCGCCCGCCAGCTCTCGCTGACGGTGGCCGCCATCTCGCTGCGCATCCGCTCGCTGGAAGACGCGCTGGGCCAGCGCCTGCTGGTGCGGGGCAAGCGGGTGCATGCCACCGCCGCCGGGCAGGCCCTGCTGGGTCATGTGCGGCAGGTCCGCCTGATGGAGGCCGATCTGCTGTCGGGCCTGCGCGGGGCTCCCGAGGCCGGTCGGGGGGCGTGGCAGAACCTGAGTGTGGCCATCAATGCCGATTCGGTGGCCAGCTGGTTCCTGCCCGGCGTGACGCCGCTGCTGCTGCGCCAGCGGCTGACTCTCGAGGTGGTGATCGACGATCAGGACCACACGCACGACGCGCTCAAGGGCGGTGACGTGATCGGCTGCGTGACCACCCTGGCCGAGCCCATGCGCGGCTGCGTGGCCGAGCCGCTGGGTGTCATGCGCTACCGCTGCGTGGCCGCGCCTTCGGTGGTGCAGCGCTGCCGCACGCCGCGCGGCGCGGTGTCGGCGCACCGGCTGCTGGCCTGGCCGGCGGTCATCTTCAACCGCAAGGACGCGCTGCAGGACACCTTTCTGGCGCATCACTTCGGTCTGAAGGAGGTGAACTACCCGCGCCATTTCGTGCCTGCGGTGGACGCGTTCGAGACCGCCATCGGCCTCGGGCTGGGCTGGGGCATGGTGCCCGAGCAGAACCTGCGCCACCGCCCGGAGCTGCAGGAACTGGTGCCCGGTGCCACGGTGGACGTGGCCTTGTACTGGCAGCACTGGGCCCACGAACCGCCGTCGGCCCAGCGGCTGACGGCGGCGGTGAAGGCCGCCGCCCGGGAGCACCTGGGGGCCGCCGCCTAAAATCCCGGCCCATGCTCACCATCAAAAACGACCTGCTGGCTGGTCTGGCCGCCGAACTGGAGCGGCTGTCTCCCGGCGCCGGTGCCCGTGCCGCCTTCGAATCGCCCAAGGTGGCGGCCCATGGCGACTTCGCCGTCACCGCCGCCATGCAGCTGGCCAAGCCCCTGAAGCTCAACCCGCGCGCCGTGGCCGAATCGCTGCGTGGCGCGCTGCTGGCGCAGCCGGTGTATCGGCAATGGGTGGCCGACATCGACATCGCCGGCCCCGGCTTCATCAACATCCGTCTCAAGCCCGAGGCCAAGCAGCAGATCGTGCGCGAGGTGCTGCAGGCCGGCGCCGCCTTCGGCAGCCAGCCCGCCAACGGACAACGCCTGATGGTGGAGTTCGTCTCGGCCAACCCCACCGGCCCGCTGCACGTGGGCCATGGCCGCCAGGCCGCGCTGGGCGACGCCATCTGCAACCTCTACTCGACCCAGGGCTGGGACGTGTGGCGGGAGTTCTATTACAACGACGCCGGCGTGCAGATCGGCACCCTGGCCACCAGCACCCAGCTGCGCGCCCAGGGTCTGAAGCCGGGTGACGCCGGCTGGCCGGAAGCGGCCTACAACGGCGATTACATCCAGGACATCGCCAACGATTTCCTGGCGAAAAAGACGGTCCAGGCCGATGACCGCGGGTTCACCGCCAGCGGCGACGTGCAGGACCTCGACGGCATCCGCCAGTTCGCGGTGGCCTACCTGCGCCACGAGCAGGATCTGGATCTGCAGGCCTTCCAGGTCAAGTTCGACCACTATTACCTGGAGTCCAGCCTGTACAGCAGCGGCCGGGTGGAGGCGGCGGTGAACAAGCTGGTGGCCGCCGGCAAGACCTACGAGCAGGACGGCGCCCTGTGGCTGCGCAGCACCGACTACGGCGACGACAAGGACCGCGTCATGCGCAAGTCCGACGGTTCGTTCACCTACTTCGTGCCCGATGTGGCCTACCACATCGCCAAGTGGGAGCGCGGCTTCAGCAAGGTCATCAACATCCAGGGCACCGACCACCACGGCACCATCGCCCGGGTGCGCGCCGGCCTGCAGGCCGCCGGCGTCGGCATTCCAGAGGGCTACCCGGACTATGTGCTGCACACCATGGTGCGGGTGGTGCGGGGGGGCGAAGAGGTCAAGATCAGCAAGCGGGCCGGCAGCTATGTGACCCTGCGCGACCTGATCGAATGGACCAGCAAGGACGCGGTGCGCTTCTTCCTGCTCAGCCGCAAGCCCGACACCGAATACACCTTCGATGTCGACCTGGCGGTCCAGAAGAACAACGACAACCCGGTGTATTACGTGCAGTACGCCCACGCCCGCATCTGCTCGGTGCTGGCCAGCTGGGGCGGCGATCCCGCCACCCTGCGCGAGGCCGATCTGGCCGCGCTGGACAGCCCGGCCGCCCAGTCGCTGATGCTGCTGCTGGCCCGCTACCCCGCCATGCTGAGCGACGCGGCGCGCGACTTCGCCCCGCACGACGTCACCTTCTACCTCCGGGAGCTGGCGGCGGCGTACCACAGCTACTACGACGCAGAACGTATCCTGGTGGACGACGAAGCGGTCAAAAAGGCGCGGCTGGCGCTGGTCGCGGCCACCGCGCAGGTATTGCACAATGGTCTGGCTGTGCTGGGCGTGAGTGCCCCGCAGAAGATGTAAGGGCCCACCTTTGATGAAAAAATCTTCCGCATCCCATCCCCGCCACGCCCTGGGCGGCACCCTGATCGGCTTTGTCGCCGGCCTGCTGGTCGGCCTGGGCGCCGCGCTGGCCGTGGCCGTGTATGTGACCAAGGTGCCGGTGCCTTTTGTGGATCGCGGCCTGTCCCGCGATGCCGGTGCCGACGCCAAGGAAGCCGAGCGCAACAAGGGCTGGAACCCGAACGCCGCCGCCACCCGCACCCCGGGCGCGCCGACGCCCGCTGCCCCGGCCGCCCCCGAGGCCAACACCGGCGCCATCGTGGTGCCGCCGGCCGATGGCAAGGCGCTGCCCGCGCCGGCCACCGGATCGGCCGCCCGCCCGGCCGCCGACCCCCTGGGCGAGCTGGCCCAGCAGCGTGCCGGTCAGGCGCCGGCCCCGGCCACCACGACGGCCGCTGCCGCACCGGGTCTGGACCCGTTCAACTACTTTGTGCAGGCTGGCGCATTCCGCACCCCGGAAGACGCCGAAACCCAGCGCGCCAAGCTGGCCATGATGGGCATCGACGCCCAGGTGAGCGAGCGCGAGCAGAACGGCCGCACGGTCTATCGGGTCCGCGTCGGCCCCTTCACCCAGAAACCGCTGGCCGAGCTCACCCAGGAGCAGCTCAACGTCAATGGTGTGGAGTCGGCCCTGGTGCGCGTCCAGCGCTGACGAACGGACATCCGGGAACTTTTGCCCGGCGCCAGTCGCCCAATCGCCATTCCCTTCAGGAGCCCCAACGCATGCAACGCCGTGATTTCTCCCGTTCCCTCCTGGCCGCCGGCGCCGTCACCCTGACCGGCACCGCCGCCCTGCCGGCCTTCGCCCAGCGCGTGGCGCCCAAGGAAGGCACCGACTACCAGCGGCTGGCCAAGCCGGCCCCGGTGCAGGCCCCGCCCAGCCAGGTCGAGGTGGTCGAGTTCTTTGCCTACAGCTGCATCCATTGCGCCAATTTCGAGCCGGCCTTCGAGGAGTGGATCGCCCGTCAGCCGGCGTTCGTCTCGGTGCGCCGCGTGCCGGTGGCCTTCAGCCCGGCCTTCGTGCCCATGCAGCGCCTGTACTACACGCTCGAAGCCATGGACCAGGTCAAGGCCCTGCATGCCAAGGTGTTCGAGGCCATCCACGGCCAGCGCCTGCCGCTGACCACCGCCGGCCCGATCACCGACTGGGTGGTCAAGCAGGGTGTGGACCGCGCGAAGTTCACCGAAGTCTTCAACTCGGCCGCCATCGGCACCAAGGCCCAGCAGGCCGCTGCGCTGCAGGAAGCCTATGCGGTCGAGGGCACGCCGGCCATGGGCGTGGCGGGTCGGTACTACATCACCGGCCAGGGCCCGCGCACCCTGACGGTGGCCAGCGCACTGATCGCCGAGGTCCGCAAGGCCTGACCCGTTTCCGCGCTTTTCTCTCTGGCGAGGCCCCGTTCTGACGGGGCCTCGTCGTTACAATGCATGCAAGTTTCGTGCCCTGGACGACCATGCCTGCATCCCCATTCTTCCGCTTGTCCCGCCCGCTGGTCTGGTGCCTGCTGGCGGCCCTGTGCAGCGCCACCGCCGTCCATGCCGAAAAGGCCGACCGCGACAAGCCCATGAACGCCGAGGCCGACGCCCTCCGTTACGACGATGCCCGGCAGACCAGCGTGTTCACCGGCAACGTGGTCATCACCAAGGGCACCATCGTGATCCGGGGCGCCCGGGTGGAGGTCCGGCAGGACACCGCCGGCAACCAGTTCGGGGTGGCCACCGGGCAGCGCGCCTTCTTCCGCCAGAAGCGTGAGGGGGTGGACGAATTCATCGAAGGCGAAGCCCGCCGCATCGACTACGACAGCCAGGCCGACACGGTGAAGTTCACCGGCGACGCGATCATGCGCCGCTACAAGGGCACGCAGCTGAACGACGAAACCACCGGCAACGTCATCGTCTACAACAACACCACCGACGTGTTCACCGTGGACGGTGGCGAGGCCGCCCGCCAGCCCGGCAACCCGAACGGCCGGGTGCGCGCCATGCTCACGCCGAACCCGAAACCCGCCGAAGCCGGCCAGGCGCCGGCCAACCGCCCGCCGGCCGAAGGCGCCGTGCTGCAGCCCAGCCGGCAGCTCGAAGGAGGCCGTCCTTGACCGACAGCGCAACGGCCAGCCGGCTGGAAGCCCGGGGGCTGAAAAAGTCCTACGGCAGCCGTCTGGTGGTGAAGGACGTGTCCCTGGCGGTGTTCAAGGGCGAGGTGGTCGGACTGCTCGGCCCCAACGGCGCCGGCAAGACCACTTCGTTCTACATGCTGGTGGGGCTGCTGCGGTCCGACGGCGGGCAGATCCTGCTCGATGGTCAGGCCATCGAGCGCCAGCCGATCCACCGCCGCGCCCGGCTCGGCCTGGGCTATCTGCCGCAGGAAGCGTCGATCTTCCGCAAGCTGTCGGTGGCCGACAACGTGCGCGCCGTGCTGGAGCTGCAGGAAGACGAGAACGGCCGTCCGCTGGACAAGCCGGCGGTGGAAAAACGGCTGGACCAGCTGCTGCGCGAACTGCATGTGGACCACCTGCGCGACTCGCCGGCCCCGGCGCTCTCTGGCGGCGAACGGCGCCGGGTCGAGATCGCCCGCGCCCTGGCCACCAACCCGCGTTTCATCCTGCTGGACGAGCCGTTCGCCGGCATCGACCCGATCGCGGTCATCGAGATCCAGCGCATCATCGGTTTCCTCAAGTCGCGCGGCATCGGCGTGCTGATCACCGACCACAACGTGCGCGAGACGCTGGGCATCTGCGACCGGGCCTACATCATCAACGACGGCCATGTGCTGACCAGCGGGACGCCGGCCGAGATCGTCGAGAACGCCGACGTTCGCCGGGTCTACCTCGGCGAACATTTCCGGATGTGATGATGGCCCCCACGCTTGTCACTCCGTGTACCGCGCTGCCCCCCGAGGGGGCGCGGCCTTGCCGGGGGCGGCCCGGTGCTGTGGCCAGCCGATGAAGCAAGGTCTCTCGCTCCGGGTCTCGCAGCATCTGGCGCTCACGCCCCAGCTGCAGCAGTCCATCCGCCTGCTGCAGCTCTCCACGCTGGAGATGGCGCAGGAGGTCGAGCAGATGCTCGACGAGAACCCGTTCCTGGAACGCTCCGACGACACCGCCGAGCGCGAGGCCTTCGGCCTCGAGCAGACCGATGTGCCGGTGAGTGCCGGCGAGCAGATCGCCGACACGCTGCTGGCGCCGCCGCCCGAGCGGGCCGACGGGGCCGGGCCAGCGGTGGAATCGGGCCCGGAGGCAGCGGCCGATGCCGATCTGGAAAGCCGCCTCGACGGCGCCACCCCGGTCGAGGAAAGCTGGGAGGGCGACGGCACGGTGGACATCGTCCCGGACGACAGCGAGTGGGGCAGCGACGCCCCGGCCCGCCAGCGCAACGACGGCGACGACGACACGGCCAGCGCCGCCGACCTGGCCAGCATCCCGGTCACGCTGCAGGCCTACCTGCACGAGCAGGCGCGCTGCCTGCGCATCAACGAAGAAGACCAGCGCGCGCTGGTCTACCTGATCGAATCCCTCAACGACGACGGCTACCTGGAAGAAGACCTGTCCGCGCTGGCCCTGGGTCTGATGCACCTCGAAGGCACCGACACGGCGGTGAACGCCGATGCCGCCCTGGCCCTGCAGGAGGCCACCGCCCAGCGCCTGTCGATCGCCCTGCAGTGGCTGCAGCACATGGAGCCCACCGGCGTGGGCGCCCGCAACCTGGCCGAATGCCTGCGGCTGCAGGTGCTGGAGCAGCGCAACACCCCGGTCGCCCGGGCGGCGCTGGCCATCGTCGCGCAGCCGCTCGAACTGATGGCCAAGCGCGACATCAAGCGCCTGTGCGCCCTGACCGGCGCCGACGACGAGACGGTGCGCGGCGCCATGGCCCTGATCGCCCGGCTGGAGCCCAAGCCGGGCCGGCGCTTTGTCGACGTGGAGCGCAACGTGGTGGTACCCGACGTGATCGTCGAGCGCGCCGGGCGCGGCTTCAAGGTGTCGCTCAACCCGGAGGTCATGCCGCGCCTGCGCGTGCACGACGTGTATGCCGGCGCGCTGCGCCAGAACCGGGGCGCCCGCGACGGCGACGGCGGCCACGCCGCCATGCAGCAGCGGCTGCAGGAGGCGCGCTGGTTCATCAAGAACATCCAGCAGCGCTTCGACACCATCCTGCGGGTGTCCAGCGCCATCGTCGAGCGCCAGCGCAACTTCTTCATGCACGGTGAACTCGCCATGCGCCCGCTGGTGCTGCGCGAGATCGCCGACGAGCTCGGGCTGCACGAATCGACCATCAGCCGGGTGACCACCGCCAAGTACATGTCGACGCCCTTCGGCACCTACGAGCTGAAGTACTTCTTCGGCTCCAGCCTGGGCACCGAGACCGGCGGCAACGCCTCCAGCACCGCGGTGCGGGCGCTGCTCAAGCAGTTCATCGCGTCCGAGGAGCCGGGCAAACCGCTGTCGGACAACCAGCTCTCCGACCTGCTGCGCGAACAAGGCATCGAATGTGCCCGCCGCACGGTCGCCAAATACCGCGAGGCGCTGCGCATCGCCCCAGCCAACCTCCGTAAATCCTTGTGAACCAGATCCATCTCTTTCTGCCTTGCGCCGCCGGCGTCGAGGACTTCCTGGCCGACGAGGTGCAGCGCATCACCGGGGCCGAACGTGTCTACAAGGGCCGCGCCGGTGTGGCACTGCAGGCTTCCTGGCGCGACGCACAGCTCCTCAACCTGCACTGCCGGCTGGCCCAGCGGGTGCTGGTGCGGCTGTGGCACGGCGGTTACCGCAGCGAGCAGGACCTCTATGCCGCCGCGTCCGAGGTGGCCTGGGAGATCTGGTTCACGCCGAAGCAGACCATCAAGGTCGAGATCACCGCGCAGCACAGCCCGCTGACCAGCCTGAACTTTGCGGCGCTCAAGATCAAGGACGCGGTGTGCGACCGGTTCCGCGACAAGCGCGGCGAACGCCCCAGCGTGGACACCGCCTGGCCCGATGTGCGCCTGTATGCCCACCTCACCACCGACACCGTCACGCTCTACATCGACACCTCGGGCGAGCCGCTGTTCAAGCGCGGCTGGCGCGAAGACAAGGGCGACGCGCCGCTGAAGGAAACCCTGGCCGCCGCCATGATCGCGGCCACCGGCTGGAACGGCATCACGGCCGGATCGCTGGACGACATCGACCCGCTGTACGACCCCTGCTGCGGCAGCGGCACGGTGGTCATCGAGGCCGCGCAGATGGCCCTGCGCATCGCCCCGGGCCTGAACCGCCGCTTCGCGTTTGAAAAGATGCTGCCCTTCCAGGCCCATGTCTGGCAGGGCCTGCGCGAGCAGGCGGTGCAGGCCGAGCGCCCCTGGCCCGAGGGCCACCCGCCCATCGTGTTCGGCAGCGACGTGTCCTTCCGTATGGTCGACTTTGCGCAGCGCAATGCCGAGCGTGCCGGTGTGGCTGACGCGGTCGACCTGCGTGGTGGTGACGCGCTGCAGCGCATGCCGCCCGCCACCCGCCCCGGCGTGCTGCTGCTCAACCCGCCCTACGGCGAACGCATTGCGGCCGCCGGTGTGGCCGGCCAGAACGCCGCCGAACGGGCCCGCAGCCGAGCACCGCGCACCTTCACCGTGGGCGCCCGCCCGGCCGCCGCGCCGGCCGAACCGCAGGGCCGCGAAAGCGCCCAGATGAGCGACGGTGCCGATGCCTCCGAGTTCTTCGAGCGGCTGGCGGCCCACTGGAAGAGCCACTACGCCGGCTGGACCGCCTGGCTGCTCACGCCCGACCTCAAGCTGCCCGGCCGCATGCGCTTCAAGGAATCGCGCCGGGTGCCGCTGTGGAACGGCCCGATCGAATGCCGGCTGTTCCGCTTCGACCTGCAGGCGCGCCAGCCGCGCACCCCGGACCCTGCCTGACCATGCAGACGGCCGCCGCCCCGGTGGTGCTGGACACCAACATCGCCCTCGATCTGCTGGTGTTCGCCGACCCGGCGGTGCAGCCGCTGGACCAGGCGCTGAAGGCCGGCCGGCTGCAGTGGCTGGCCACCGAGGCCACCCGCGAGGAGTGGCGCCGGGTGCTGGACTACCCGCAGATCCTGCGCCGCGCCCCGGCCGGCTCGCCGCAGCGCGCGGCCGCCTTTGACGCGTTCGACGCCATGACCCGCGTTGTCCCCACCGCTGCAAAGGCGCCGTTTACCTGTAAGGATGCCGACGATCAGAAGTTCATCGACCTGGCCGTGGCGCACCGCGCCGCCTTGGTGAGCAAGGACGCGGCCGTGCTGTGCATGGCGCGGCGCCTGAGCCGGCTGGGTGTTTGTGTGTGCCGACAATGGAATCCCGATCTGCTGCCCGAACCCTCTCCCGTCGCCTGAACCTGCTGGCCTGGTGTGCGCTGGCCTGCAGCGGCGCCTGGGCCGCCGACCCGCCGGCCGGCACCCGCTGCGAACCCATGGGCGGCGGTGCCCTGCGCTGCACCGCGCCCGACGGCAGCCGCGAGGAATTCCGGCTCAACAGCCTGGGCCAGCGCGACGGCATCGTCCGCCGCTTCGACCCCAAGGGCGTGCTGCGCAGCGAGGCCCTGCTGGAGGCCGGCACACCGGTCGGTCCGCAGAAAACCTTCCATGACAACGGCGCGCTGGAGCGCCTGCAGTTCGTCACCGGATCCAAGGTGCAGTTCTCGCTGACCCGCCTGCCCGATGGCCGCGCCACCGAGCTGCGCTGCGCCCCGGTGCACCTGGTGCCGGAAGACCTCGACCTGTGTGGCCACGACGGCAAGCCCCGCCAGACGCCGCTGCAGCGCGACGCCGCCCGGCCGCTGGGCACCGTCACCTTCCAGTCCGGGGTGCTGCGGGAGCTGACCATCGTCAACGACAGCGGCGCCCTGGTGCGCAGCGAAGCGTTCGAGCAGAAGGCCGGTCAGCCGGACCGCCGCATCAAGCGGGTGTATTTCCCCTCGGGCCGGCTGCGCTCCGAGACGGTGCTGATCGAACGCCCTGCCGATACCTTCGAGGGCCGCGAGGGCACCGGCCGCGAATGGGCCGACACCGGGCAGCTGACCCAGGAGGTCACCTGGGCTCAGGGCCGCGAGCAGCGGGTGCGTCAGTGGCACCTGAATGGCCGCCTCAAGCTGGACCAGCAGATCCGCCGGCAGGGTCGGCACGAAGAGCGGCTGACCCGCAGCTTCTGGGAAAACGGTCAGCCCGCAGCGGTCAACACCGAACGCTTCGGCCGCCTGTGGGGCTGGCAGCGGTACTTCGGTCCGCAGGGCCAGCGCCTGCGCGACGAAGAGCACGGCCCCGGCGGCGAACTGCTGCGCCGGCGGCACTACAACGCGGCTGGCCAGGTCGAGCGCGAAGAGGTGCTGGCCGACGACGCCCGCCGCCTCTGACCCGACCCGGCGTCAGTCGATCGAGAAGGCCTCTGCCCGGCTGCGCGCCCACCAGGTGGTGAAGGCCGGGTGCAGGCCGCTGTCGGGTCCGGTGTCGCCCAGCAGCGCGCCCGGCGCCACCACCGGCAGCAGGTTCGACAGCAGCCGCACCTCGTTGGCGTTCACCCGGCGCACCAGGTGGTGGGCGCCGATCTGGTTCGGGTGCTGCAGGCCGGCCGCCTGCACCAGCTCCTGCAGCGCCTTGAGCGTGTTCTGGTGAAAGTTGAACACCCGGGTGGCCTTGTCCGGCACCACCAGCGCCTGCTGGCGCAGCGGGTCCTGGGTGGTCACGCCGGTGGGGCAGCGTCCGGTGTGGCAGGTCTGGGCCTGGATGCAGCCCAGCGCAAACATGAAGCCGCGCGCGCTGTTGCACCAGTCGGCACCCAGCGCCATGGCGCGGGCGATGTCGAAAGCGCTCACCACCTTGCCGGCGCAGCCGATGCGGATGCGGTCACGCAGGCCGGCGCCCACCAGCGTGTTGTGCACCAGGCGCAGGCCCTCCTGCAGCGGTGCGCCCACATGGTCGGTGAATTCGAGCGGTGCGGCACCGGTGCCGCCTTCGGCCCCGTCGACCACGATGAAGTCGGGCGTGGTGCCGCTGGCCTGCATCGCCTTGACCATGGCGAACCATTCCCACACATGGCCGATGCACAGCTTGATGCCCACCGGCTTGCCGCCCGAGAGTTCGCGCAGCCGGGCCACGAAGGCCATGAGTTCCAGCGGCGTCGAGAAGGCGCTGTGGGCCGCCGGCGAAACGCAGTCCTGGCCGACCGGCACGCCGCGCGCCGCCGCGATCTCGGCCGTCACCTTCGGCCCGGGCAGCACGCCGCCGTGGCCGGGCTTGGCGCCCTGGCTGAGCTTGATCTCGATCATGCGCACCTGCGGGTCGGTGGCCTGTTCGGCAAAGCGGGTCGGGTCGAAGTGCCCCTGCGCATCGCGGCAGCCGAAGTAGCCCGAGCCGATCTCCCAGATCAGGTCGCCGCCGTGCACCTGGTGCCACTGCGAGATGGAGCCTTCGCCGGTGTCGTGGGCAAAGCCGCCCCGCTTCGCACCCGCATTCAGGGCCTCGATGGCCGGCGCCGACAGCGCACCGAAGCTCATGGCCGAGATGTTGAACACGCTTGCTGCGTAGGGCTGGCGGCAGTCCGGCCCGCCGATGTTGACCCGGAAATCGTGCGATTCAAGTCGGGTCGGGCTGATGGAGTGGTTGATCCATTCGTGGCCGTCGGCATGCACATCGAGCTGGGTGCCGAACGGGCGCTTGTCGGTCTCCGCCTTGGCCCGTGCGTAGGCCAGGCTGCGCTGGCTGCGCGAGAACGGCGTGGCCTCGTTGTCGCTCTCCAGAAAGTACTGGCGCAGCTCGGGCCGGATCGTCTCCAGCATGAAACGCAGGTGGCCGATGACCGGGTAGTTGCGCAGCACCGAGCTTCTGGTCTGCCGCAGATCCAGGAAGCCGAGCACGCTGAGTCCGGTGAACACCAGGAACCACAGGCCCCCCACGCCGAAGCCCACCAGCGTGAACAGGCTGAGCAGGCTGGCCACCACACAGAAGGCGAGCGCGGTGTACCGCACCGGGTAGAGCTGGTTGAGTCGATCAAGCATGGCCGCATATTGCCACCGTCGGCCGCTACACTGACCGGCCTTTTGACGGGCTTCTGCCCCTCAACTCCTGTCTTCACTGCCCCCACCGCCACCATGACCACCGCCCCCGCCGCTCCGCTGGAGCCCACCGACTTCGACACCCTGGACCAGCTGCTGGACGAGCTGCGCGAGCGCGACGACGAAGTGCCCCAGTGGGAATTCCTGGAGGGCGCCATGGCCGCGCTGGCCTGCACCCGCCGCCCGGTCGAGCCGGCCGAATGGCTGCCGGTGCTGCTGGGCGTGGGCGATCTGCCCACCCTGCCGCAGGAAGAAGGCACCCACTTCGCGAGCACCGATCGTTACCAACGTTTCATGGATCTGTGGCAACGGCGTATGACCGAGGTGGTTGCCGCCCTGCAGGCACCGGTCGAGACCCTGGAGGACGAGCGCAGCTACCACCCGGAGGTGATGGACGTGCGTGGCGCCCTGGCCGGCCTGCCGCCGGAGCAGCAGCCCGAGCTGGACGAAGAGGGCCTGCCGTCCTACGCGCAGGTGTGGGCGCTGGGCTTCATGTTCGTGGTGGAGAACTGGAGCGAGGAATGGGCGCCGGTGCGCGACCGCGAGACCGCTGAATGGATCGACGAGGCGCTGGAGCGCATCGTGGCCCTGACCGAGGACGACACCGCCAAGCCCACGGTGAACCTGCATGTGGAAGACGGTCCGCCCAGCGTCAGCGACGAGCGCCTGAATGCCTTCGGTGCCGCCATCTGGGCGGTGTACGACCTGCACCAGATCTGGCGCAGCCTGGGCCCGCGCAGCGAGCCGGTGCGCCAGGCGCCCACCCCCGGCCGGAACGACCCCTGCCCGTGCGGCAGCGGCCAGAAATACAAGAAGTGCCACGGCGCTTGAGCGCCGTCGACGATGCCCGCCTGAGCGCCCTTTTCAGGGCGCCGTGAGCTCGAAGCCCGCCTCGGCCACGGTCTGCCCGTTGATGCGCAGCTCGATGCGGTGCGGCCCGGGCCACAGCCGGCGGGTGGTGACCTCGCGCAGGCTGTGGCGCTTGACCAGCGTCAGCCCGGCACCGGCCTCCAGCCGGCAGCGCCAGCCCTTGAACACCTTCACCGAATGCCCGCCCTGCGGCCGGGCGTGGTGCACCGCGTAGTCGATCTCCAGGGCTTGCGGTTCGTCTGCAGCGGACAACAGCTCCACCCGCATGCCGATGCCGGAGCCCATGGCGGCCTGTGCTGCATCCAGCAACAGAACAGCCTGGCCCAGTAGCGGCACGCCCAGACCCCAGGCCGCCAGCGTCGGGCCATGCCCGGCCTTGATCAGGCTGCGGCTGGCGTGGCGCAGCAGGGCGCGGCGCGGGGCCGGCGAGCCGGGCAGATGGCGCTGCAGCCAGTCGCTCACCAAGCCTGGGTGGTCGCGGGCGATGTCGTTGAGGTGGTTGGCCACGCTGCGCCGCACATAGCTGCTTTGGTCGTCCTGCAGCGCCAGCAGCAGCGGCAGGGTGGGCGCCGGGTCGGCCACCAGCGACTGCAGCCGCAGGCCCCAGGGCAGGCGGGGGCGGCTGCCTTCGCTGGCCAGCCGGCGCACATGGGCGCTGGGGTCGCGCGTCCACCGCATCAGCGTGGGCCAGACCCGGTCGGGGTGGGCCTGGATGAAGGGCCGGATCGCGAATTCGGCGGTCGAGCGCTGGGTCAGGGCGTGCAGACAGGCGAGTGCGCGTGGCCAGAGGGTGGCATCGGCCGGCACGCCGCTGCGGGCCACCCACTCGCCCAGCGCCCAGATGCTCCAGCCCGCCAGGCCGTCCGGCCGCAGTGCTGCCCCGCCGGCCACCAGCTCGCCGCGCTCGTCCAGCGGCAGCGGCGCCGCGAGCGCCGATTCGATGGCGTCGCAGGCGGCGCTGAAGTCGGTCGGCAGGGTGGCCTGCAGCGCATCGGCGATGCGCAGCACGCGGGCTTTCAGCTCCAGCGCCGCCTGGTCCTGCAGGGCCAGTTGCTGGAAACGCTCGGCGTCGAAGCCCGGCGCCACCCGGCCCAGGTGCTCGGCCATGTGCGCCACCGTGGCCGGCGAGATCAGGTTCTTGAACGGCTCGGCCATGGCGGCGGGTGCACTTCAGCGCAGGCGCTGCAGCAGGCCGGCCAGGGCATGGGCCACGGTGGCTTGCCGGACCGCAGCGCGGTCGCCGTCGAAGCGCACGCATTCGGTGTCCACACCGGCTGGCGTGGCCCAGCCGAACCAGACCGTGCCCACCGGTTTGGCTTCGCTGCCACCGCCGGGGCCGGCCACGCCGGTCACCGCCACGGCCACCTGCACCGGGGCCTGCCGCACCGCGCCGCCCGCCATGGCGCGGGCCACCGGCTCGCTCACCGCGCCGTGGGCGGCAATCAGCTCGGCTGGCACGCCGAGCAGCCCGGATTTGGCGGCGTTGGAGTAGGTGACGAAACCACGCTCGAACCAGTCGCTGGAGCCGGCCCGGTCGGTGCAGGCCCCGGCGATCAGGCCGCCGGTGCAGCTCTCGGCGCTGGCCATCATCCAGCCCCGGGCGGTCAGGGCCGCGGCCAGTGCCTCGACCAGGGCGGCGGTGTCGTGCGGCATGGGGTTCTCCGGCGCCGGGTCAGTAGCGCCAGAGCGCGATCACCAGCAGAGTGCAGAAGGCGGCGGCGAAGTCGTCCAGCAGGATGCCGAACCCGCCACGCGGGCCGAAGCCCTTGAAGGTCCGGTCGGCCCAGGCCATCGGGCCGACCTTGACGGCGTCGAACAGCCGGAACAGGGCAAAGGCGACCAGCTGACCCATGAAGCCGGCCGGCATCACCAGCCAGAGCACCAGCCAGAACGCCACCACCTCGTCCCACACGATGTGGCCCGAATCGGCCACGCCCATGTGGCGGGCGGTCACGGTGCAGGCCCACCAGCCCAGCAGCGTGGCGGCCGCGATCAGCAGGCCCCAGCCGGTGGCCGAGAGCAGCGGGTCGAGCACCAGGAAGGCCACCCAGGCCCAGAGCGTGCCGACGGTGCCCGGCGCCAGCCGCGACAGGCCGGCCCCCGCGCCCAGCGCAATGAAGTGGGCCGGGTGGGCCAGCAGGAAGGACAGGGTCGGGCGCAGCACCAGGGCGGGAGCGGTGCGGGCGTCGGCGGCGGGGCTGGCGTCGGGAAAGGACATGCGCCGATTATCCGGAGGTGCCGAAATGGTCGAAGCCGCGCAGCGGCCAGTCCTGCACCGCGCCGCCGGCGGTCTGCAGCCGCAGGCCGGGGCGTTCCTCGATGCGGCCGATGCGGGTGACCGCGGTCTGGCTGGTCTGCGCTGCGGCCAGCACCTCGGCGCGACGGGCCGGGTCGGCGGTGAACAGCAGTTCGTAGTCGTCGCCGCCGTGCAGCAGGCATTCGCGCCGGTGGGCCTCGGGCAGGCCGCTCAAGGCGGGGGCCAGCGGCAGCGCGGCTTCGTCGATGCTGGCGCCCACCCGGCTGGCGGCCAGCACATGCCCCAGGTCACCGGCGAGGCCGTCGCTCACATCGAGTGCGGCCCGTGCCACGCCGGCCAGGGCCATGCCCAGGGCCAGCCGGGGTTCCGGCCGGTGCAGCCGGGCCTCGATGGTCGCTGCGCCGGGCGCGTCGAGCGCCAGCGAGCCGGCCCAGAGCGTGCCCAGGCGCCGCTCCAGCGCCAGCCGTGCCTCGCCGGTGCGGCCGGACAGCCACAGATCGTCGCCGGGTCGGGCAGCGCTGCGCCGCAGGGCGCGGCCCGGTGCCACGCTGCCCAGCACGGTGATGCACAGGTTCAGCGGGCCGGCCGTGGTGTCGCCGCCCACCAGCGGGCAGGCCAGCCGGTCGGACAGGGCCAGCAGCCCCTGCGAGAACGCGGCCAGCCAGGCGTCCGACACGGCAGGGAGTGACAGCGCCAGCGTGAAGCCCAGCGGCCGCGCACCCATGGCGGCCAGGTCGCTCAGGTTCACCGCCAGCGCCTTGTGGCCCAGGGCCTGCGGGTCGGCGTCGGGGAAGAAGTGCCGGCCCTCGACCAGCATGTCGCACGAGACCGCCAGCTGCTCGCCCGGCGGCGGTTGCAGCAGGGCGCAGTCGTCGCCCACGCCCAGCACCACCGCGCTGCCTTCCGGTGCGCTGCGCTGGAAGTGGCGGCGGATCAGCTCGAACTCACCCATGCTGCGTGGGTGCTGCTGGATCTGCGTCGTCGTCTTCCGGCGGGTTGGCCGGCGGCACCAGGAAGCTCATGGGCGCCACCCGCAGGCGCCGCCAGAGCGCTGCCCGGATCAGCCGGCGGTTGACCTGGCTGATGTTCTGCGAGCGCAGCGCCAGCTGGAACGCCAGGTAGAAGCTCACCGTGAGGTTGATCGGGCCGACCAGCACCACGGCCGCCACGGCCGACCAGAACGCCGGCTGGGACAGCACGTCCAGACCCAGGGCAAAGCCGGCGGCCGAGACCTGCCCGGCCGACAGCGTGACGTGGCGCACATCGAGCCCCAGTCCGAAGAACTGCGCGAAGGCCGGCGTGAGCCCCAGCATGAAGCCCAGCGAGATGTTGGCCGTGAGCCCGGAGATGTTGCGCCGCATGAAGCCGGCCCAGCGGCCCGCCCGTTCGCGGCCCAGCACGTCGGTGAAGCGCGGGTTGTGGGCCATGGCCGAGTCCAGCTTGTGCAGCACGAACCAGTTCTCCATCCAGCCGGCGATGATGCTGGAGGCGAACAGCAGCACGCCGGTGAACGCGGCAAACAACAGCGTGGGCCCCAGGATGTGCAGGTCGTGCAGCGTGTGTTCGGCCTTGGCGGTGTCGATCATGGCGCTGCCGGTGGTGAAGTGCAGCACCGCGCTGATCAGCAGCACCACCGGGATCACCAGGCCGATGTTGCCCAGGATGGCCGCCACCTGCGAGCGGAACAGGTTGGCCACCTCATCGACGAAGCGGCGCACCGCGCCGGTGGCCTTGATGTCGCGCAGCTTGGCCACCATGGCCGGTGCCGTGACCGCCGGCTGTTTGGTGGCCACGGTGAAGTGCAGCAGCATGATCAGCACGAACGACACCGCGTAGTTCAGGCCGGCCGCGAAGCCGGCCCAGAAGGCCGAGAGCGTCAGGCCGTACAGGCTGAACTTGATCCAGGTGGTCAGGCCCAGCACCGCGCCGCCGCCGGCGGCCTTGCCCAGCATGTCGCTGTACTCGGCCCGGTTGCGGGTGATGTAGTGCTCGCCGCTCTCGGCGCTGCGTTCAGCGACCTTGGCGGCCGTCAGGTGCGAGCTGGCGGCGATCAGCGCCCGGATGCTGCGGCTGTCCAGACCGACCTGCACCAGGTCGGCCAGCAGTGCGGCGTTGGCCCGGCCCGGCTGCTCGCTCTGCAGGCAGTCGAGCAGCACCTTGATCCGCACGATGCGTTCGCGCAGCTGGCGCAGCCGGAACACGATGCCGACCGACACGCCGTGGTCTTCCAGGTGGGCATACACCGTGTAGGCCGCGTGGCGGCAGGCGTCGAGCAGTTCGCTGAGCGCGCCGGCCGCCTGCAGCGCCTGCGGGCTGCGCGGGCCGTGCTGCTGCACCGCCTGGCGCAGCGACTCCAGTGCCGCCGGCAGGGCGTGGAAGGCACGGTCGCGCTGCGCCTGGGGCGACATGCGCACCCGCACCTCGGAGGCAAAACCGGTGGCGCTCACCTGGCTGACGCAGTAGGTCAGGGCGTCCATCAGCTCGGCGCTCCAGCGCTCGCCGTCGCTCTCGTCCAGCAGGGTGGCCTGCATGCGCTGCAGGGTGGCGGTGTCGAGTGCCTTGATCCACTGCACATCGAACGCGGTGGGCAGCAGCAGGTTGAACAGCTCGGCCAGGTCGGTGGTCTCGGGCGTGCCGGGCAGCAGCTTGCGCCGCATCCGGTGGCCGAACTCGCTCAGGAAGGCGGTGCGCGGCGCAAAGCCATGGTCGGCCAGCAGCGGCGTGATGTCGACGGTTTCGTGGAACGTGTTCCACCAGTCGCGCCAGCGCTGGCGCAGGGCCGGGTCGGCGTCCAGGGCATCGAGCAGTGCCCGCATGCGGGCGACGGCACCGATGACGTCGGCGGCATCGCCGCGCACCCAGCGCAGCGTGTCCATGAGCCAGAGGTGGCGTTGCGCCAGCGGCGCGTCGGCGTCGATGGCCGCGAGCAGGGTCTGAGGTGTCATGCGGTCACAGGTGGGTTGCGCGGGCCGCCGGCGCAGGGGGCGGACTGCTCAGTGCAGCACGCGGGCCGGGGCGTCGCCGGAGCTGGCGCCATCGGCGCGCAGCGTGAATTCGGGCACCGGGGCCTCGAAGCGTTCGCCGTCTTCGGCCACGCAGAAGAAGCTGCCCCGCATGCTGCCGGTGGGCGTGGCCAGCCGGGTGCCGCTGGTGTACTGGAACGATTCGCCCGGCCGCAGCAGCGGCTGGTGGCCCACCACCCCCAGGCCCTTGACCTGTTCGGTGTGGCCGCGGGCATCGTCGATGATCCAGTGGCGCGCGATCAGCTGCGCCGGCACGTCACCCGTGTTGGTGATGGTGATGGTGTAGGCGAAGGCGTACTGGTCTTCCTCGGGTGCCGATTGCTCGCTCAGGTATTGCGGCTCGGCCTCGACGGTGAACAGGTATTTGGGCATGGCCGGCATGTTAACGCCACGCCGCAAGTCCCCGTAAGCCCTGCGAAAATGCGGCTTTTCCGGCCTTGTGCCGGTGCATCTGCAGGAAATCACCAGGAACGCCCCCATGTCCGCCAACGCCCACCGCATCGCCCCTTCCATCCTCTCGGCCGACTTTGCCCGCCTGGGCGAGGAGGTGCGCAACGTGGTGGCGGCCGGCGCCGACTGGATCCATTTCGACGTGATGGACAACCACTACGTGCCCAACCTGACCTTCGGGCCCATGGTGTGCCAGGCGCTCAAGCCGCACGCGAAAAAGCCCGACGGGACCCCGGTGCCGATCGATGTGCACCTGATGATCCAGCCGGTCGACGCCCTGGCCGGCGCCTTCATCGAGGCCGGCGCCGACCTGGTCAGCTTCCACCCCGAAGCCAGTGCCCACCCCCACCGCAGCGTGCAGGCCATCAAGGCGCGCGGCTGCAAGGCCGGCATCACCTTCAACCCGGCGACCCCGCTGGACGTGCTGGACTGGCTGATCGACGACATCGACCTGATCCTGATCATGAGCGTCAACCCCGGCTTTGGCGGTCAGAGCTTCATCGACTCGGCCCTGCGCAAGATCGAGCAGGCCCGCCGCCGCATCGAAGCCACCGGCCGCGACATCCGCCTGGAGGTCGACGGCGGCATCAAGCCCGACAACATCCGCCGCGTGGCCGACGCCGGCGCCGACACCTTCGTGGCCGGCAGCGCCATCTTCGGCAAGCCGGACTACAAGGCCGTCATCGACCAGATGCGGGCGGCGCTGGCGTGAGGTCCATCAAGGCGGTGATCATCGACCTGGACGGGACGATGGTCGACACCCTGGGCGACTTCGATGCGGCCCTCAACGCCACCCTGGCCGACCTCGGCCGGCCCGGCGTCACCCGCGCCGACATCGAGCGCATGGTCGGCAAGGGCTCGGCGCACCTGATCCGCTCGGCGCTGCGCCACGGCGGGCTCGACGAGGCCGGTGCCGCCGCCCTGCAGGACGGCGCCTGGACCCGCTATCAGGCGCACTACCGGGCCATCAACGGGGCGCACAGCGCGGTCTATCCGGGGGTGGAGGCGGGGCTGCAGGCCCTGCGGGACCGTGGCCTGCCGCTGGCCTGCCTCACCAACAAGCCGCTGGCCTTCGCCCGCGAGCTGCTGCGGGCCAAGGGGCTGGACCGGTACTTTGCCCAGGTGTTCGGCGGCGACAGCTTCGAGCGGGTCAAGCCCGACCCGCTGCCGCTCCTGAAGACCTGCGAGTCGTTGGGCACCGCGCCGCAGGCCACCCTGATGGTGGGCGATTCGCAGAACGACGCGCTGGCCGCCCGCGCGGCCGGCTGCCCGGTGGTGCTGGTGACCTACGGCTACAACCACGGCGAGCCGATCGCCAGCGCCCCGCACGACGCGCTGGTGGACTCGCTGGCCTCAGTTCCGGCGCTGCTGGCCTGACTTCTGCTAGCCCAGCAGGGCGTCCTTGAGCAGGTTGTCGGCCGGCTTCGGACCCAGCCAGATGCGCATCAGCGCCTGGAAGAACTCCGGCTCCTTGAACGGCTCGCCTTCCACCTGGCCCTTGATGGTCAGCACCGTGCCGGTGCCGGGCACCCAGTCGATGTGGAAGGTGTCCCCGGCGACCAGCTTCTTGTGCTTGCTGAACACCTCGCTCATGCGCAGCACGCCCGGGATCAGTCGGGAGAAGGCGGCGCGCTCCATGTTGTCTTCCATGCCGCGCGAGAACAGTTTGCCGAGTTCGGCCGAGTCGATGTCGCGCAACATGGTGATGGTCATGCGCTTGGGGCCGGCGGCAGCCAGCACCGCGTCCGGCGTGGTGGCCTTCCTCTCCAGGTAGAGCCCGGCGGTGTAGACCTGAAACACCGCCTTGTAGCGCACGCCCGCGCCATTGAGCAGCAGGGGCGAGCCGGCCAGGGTGATGCGTTCGTCCAGCTTGACGCCGGCCACCTCCACCGTGGCGGCCTGGGCCGAGGCAGCAAGACCGGCCCACAGGCTCAGGGCGGCAAGGGTGTGCGCCAGCGGGCGCAGGGTGATCGGCTTCATGGCAAAAATAGAACGGTAGTGCTTTTTCAATTGTCCCCGGCGCCAGTCCACGGCGGCACCGGGTTGCGCCCTAAGACAAAAGCATGTCGGGGCCGGCCGGGACGGGCGGGGTTGCCGATGCGTTTGCTATAGTGCGCCGATCATGTTGACGCCCCCCAAGTTCCTCTGCAGCGAGCTGCCGCGCCGTCCCGGCCGTGGAGCCTGGCCCTGGCGCAAGCCAGCGTAATCGGCCCCACCCCCCAGCGGGATGCCCCGGCCCCGCGCCCGGCATCCGCCGTCCCGGCCCACTGGCCGGACCCCCCGGACACCCGCACCGCCCGCCCCCGCAGCCCCCTGGGGCCGGTGCCGCAGCAGAACCCGACATGATCACCGAACTCGAATTCAAAAGCCTGGCCCAGCAGGGCTACAACCGCATCCCCCTGATGCTCGAGGCCTTCGCCGACCTCGAAACCCCGCTCTCCCTCTACCTGAAACTGGCCCACGGCCGGGGTGACGGCGCCCACAGCTTCCTGCTGGAATCGGTGGTCGGCGGCGAGCGCTTCGGCCGCTACAGCTTCATCGGCCTGCCGGCCCGCACCCTGCTGCGCGCCAGCGGTTTCGGGGATCAGGCCCGGACCGAGGTGGTGCGCGACGGCGTGGTGGTGGAGACGAACCACGGCAACCCGCTCGACTTCATCGCCGCCTACCAGCAGCGCTTCAAGGTCGCCCTGCGGCCCGGCCTGCCGCGCTTCTGCGGCGGCCTGGCCGGCTACTTCGGCTACGACGCGGTGCGCTACATCGAGAAGAAGCTGGAGTCGGGCTGCCCGCCCGACACCCTGGGCACGCCCGACATCCTGCTGCTGCAGTGCGAGGAGCTGGCGGTCATCGACAACCTCTCGGGCAAGCTCTACCTGATCGTCTATGCCGACCCGGCCCTGCCCGAGGCCTATGCCAGCAGCAAGAAGCGCCTGCGCGAACTCAAGGACGCGCTGAAGTACTCGGTGGCGGCCCCGGTGGTCAAGGCCAGCCAGGGTCACCCGGCCGAACGCAGCTTCGCCAAGGCCGACTACCTGGCGGCGGTGGACCGCGCCAAGGAACTGATCGCCGCCGGCGACTTCATGCAGGTGCAGGTGGGCCAGCGCATCAGCAAGCGGTACACCGAGAGCCCGCTGTCGCTCTACCGCGCGCTGCGTTCGCTCAACCCGTCGCCGTACATGTACTACTACCACTTCGGCGACTTCCATGTGGTGGGCGCATCGCCCGAGATCCTGGTCCGCCAGGAGCACACCGACGAGGGCGAGAAGGTCACCATCCGCCCGCTGGCCGGCACCCGCCCGCGCGGCGCCACACCCGAGAAGGACAAGGCCACCGAGGCCGAGCTGCTGGCCGACCCCAAGGAGCGTGCCGAGCACGTCATGCTGATCGACCTGGCCCGCAACGACATCGGCCGCATCGCCCGGGTGGGCAGCGTCAAGGTGACCGAGGCCTTCGTGGTCGAGCGTTACAGCCATGTGATGCACATCGTCAGCAACGTCGAGGGCATCCTCAACGAAGGCATGACCAACATGGACGTGCTCAAGGCCACCTTCCCCGCCGGCACCCTGACCGGGGCGCCCAAGGTGCACGCCATGGAGCTGATCGATCAGCTCGAGCCGGTCAAGCGCGGCATCTACGGCGGCGCCTGCGGTTACCTGAGCTACGCCGGCGACATGGACGTGGCCATCGCCATCCGCACCGCCGTCATCAAGGACCAGACCCTGCATGTGCAGGCCGCCGCCGGCGTGGTGGCCGACTCGGTGCCCGAGATGGAATGGCGCGAGACCGAACACAAGGCGCGTGCCCTGCTGCGCGCCGCCGAACTGGTGGAGGAGGGACTGGAATGAGCACGACCATGCGAGTCCTCATGGTGGACAACTACGACTCCTTCACCTTCAACATCGTCCAGTACCTGGGCGAGCTGGGGGCCGAAGTCACTGTGGTGCGCAACGACGAGGTCACGGTCGACGAACTGCAGGCCCGGCTCGACGCCGGCCGCATGGACCGCCTGGTGATCTCGCCCGGCCCGTGCTCCCCGGCAGAGGCCGGCATCTCGGTGCCCGCCATACGCCACTTCGCCGGCCGCCTGCCCATCCTGGGCGTGTGCCTGGGCCACCAGAGCATCGGCGCCGCCTTCGGCGGCACCATCGTCCGGGCCCAGCAGCTCATGCACGGCAAGACCAGCGACATCACCACCACGCAGCAGGGCGTGTTTGCCCACCTGCCGGCGCGCTTCACCGTCAACCGCTACCACTCGCTGGCCATCCGCCGCAGCGACTGCCCGGCCGAGCTGGAGGTGACCGCCTGGACCGACGACGGCGAGATCATGGGTGTGCGCCACAAGACGCTGCCCATCCAGGGCGTGCAGTTCCACCCCGAAAGCATCCTGACCGAACACGGCCACGCCATGCTGAAAAACTTCCTGGAGCAGGCATGAAGACGGTTGATTTGCGCAGCGACACCGTCACCCAGCCCACGCCTGCCATGCGCGAGGCCATGATGGCCGCACCCCTGGGCGACGACGTGTTCGGCGACGACCCCACGGTCAATGCACTGCAGGAGCAGCTGGCCGCGCTCACCGGCAAGGAGGCCGCGCTGTTCATGGCCAGCGGCACCCAGAGCAATCTGTGCGGCATCATGGCCCACTGCGGCCGGGGCGACGAATACATCGTCGGCCAGAACGCCCACACCTACCGGTACGAGGGCGGTGGTGCCGCGGTGCTGGGCAGCATCCAGCCGCAGCCGCTGGTGCAGGACGCGCAGGGCCGCCTGCAGCTGGCCGACATCGCGGCCGCCATCAAGCCGGACGATCCGCATTTCGCCCGCACCCGCCTGCTCTGCCTGGAAAACACCTGGAACGGTCATCCCATGCCGCAGGACTACCTGCAGCAGGCCACCGATCTGGCGCTCCGGCACGGCCTGGCCACGCACCTCGATGGCGCCCGTGTGTTCAATGCCGCCGTGGCCGACGCCGGCCCGGGTGGTGATGTGACGGCCGCACTGCGCCGCATCGTCGATCGTTTCGACAGTGTCTCGGTCTGCTTCAGCAAGGGGCTCGGTGCGCCGGTCGGCTCGGCCCTGTGCGGTTCGCGCGAGCTCATCGACCGCGCCCGCCGCTGGCGCAAGATGGTCGGCGGCGGTCTGCGCCAGTCCGGCCTGCTGGCCGCAGCCGCCCGCCACGCGCTGGACCACCATGTGCAGCGCCTGGCCGACGACCATGCCCTGGCGCAGCGGCTGGCCGCTGGCCTGCAAGGCATCGAGGGCCTGCGGGTGCGCTCGGCCCAGACCAACATCGTGTTCATCGACGTGGACGGCGGGCGTGGCCCCGACCTGCTGGCCCATCTGGCGCGCGACGGTGTGCTGGCCACCGGACTGATCGGCCTGCGCTTCGTCACCCACCTCGATGTGGATGCCGACGGCATCGAGCGTGCCATCGCCAGCGTGCGCCGCTTCTTCGCCCTGCCGGTGCAGGGTGCGGCAGCACCGGCCGCCTCGGCGCCCGCGGTCTACTGATCCCGCGCCATGCCCGATCTGCCGCAGCTCCTGTTGTTCGTGGTGGCCGGCTGGCTGCTCAACCTCACGCCGGGGCCGGATGTGCTCTACATCGTCAGCAGTTCGCTGCGGCAGGGCGCCCGTGCCGGCATGGTGGCGGCGCTCGGCATCTTCGCCGGCTGCTTCGTGCATGTGGCGGTGGCAACCGTGGGGCTGGGCGCGCTGCTGGCGGCCTCGGCCACCGCGTTCACCGTGGTCAAGGTGATCGGCGCAGCCTACCTGGTCTGGATGGGCTGGCGCCTGCTGCGCTCGGCCCCGGGGCAGTGGAGCCCGGATGCCGCTCCCGATTCGGTGCCGCTGGCCCGCATCTTCTGGCGCGGCTTCCTCACCAATGTACTCAATCCCAAGGTGGCGCTGTTCTTCCTGGCCTTCCTGCCGCAGTTCATTGCCCCGGATGCGGCCGACAAGACCCTGGCCTTCCTGGCGCTGGGGCTGCTGTTCAGCGTCAATGCGCTGCCGGTCACGCTGGGTTACGCCTGGCTCTCAGCCTGGGCGGCGCGCCGCGTCGACCGGGTGCGCCGCGCCATGCACTGGATGGACCGCGCCAGCGGCCTGCTGTTCATCGGCTTCGGCGTGCGCCTGGCCCTGACCGACGCCCCCGCCTCCTGACCTCCCCACCCCACACAACCCCCGCCGGAGACCGACCCATGCCAGGCCACAAGATCACGCCCCAGGAAGCCCTGCAGCGCACCATCGAACACCGCGAGATCTTCCACGACGAGATGCTGCACCTCATGCGCATGATCATGGGCGGCGAGATGTCGCCGGTCATGATGGCCGCGCTCATCACCGGCCTGCGCGTCAAGAAGGAAACCATCGGCGAGATCACGGCGGCCGCGCAGGTCATGCGCGAGTTCTCCACCAAGGTCAACGTGGCCGACAAGACCCACCTGGTGGACATCGTGGGCACCGGCGGTGACGGCTCGCACACCTTCAACATCAGCACCTGCAGCATGTTCGTGGCCGCTGCGGCCGGCGCCCGCGTCAGCAAGCACGGCGGGCGCAGCGTCTCCAGCAAGAGCGGCAGCGCCGACGTGCTGGAGAGCCTGGGCGTGAACATCAACCTCGCGCCCGAGGCCATCGCCCGCTGCATCGAGCAGGTCGGCGTCGGCTTCATGTTCGCGCCCAACCACCACCCGGCCATGAAGAACGTGGCACCGGTGCGCAAGGAGCTGGGCATCAAGACCATCTTCAACATCCTGGGCCCGCTGACCAACCCGGCCGGCGCGCCCAACATCCTGATGGGCGTGTTCCACCCCGACCTGGTCGGCATCCAGGTGCGCGCGCTGCAGCGCCTGGGCGCCGAGCATGCGGTGGTGGTGTACGGCCGCGACGGCATGGACGAGGTGTCGCTCGGCGCCGCCACGCTGGTGGGCGAGCTGCGCGGCGGCGAGATCAGCGAGTACGAGATCCACCCCGAGGACTTCGGCCTGACCATGGCCAGCAACCGCGCCCTGCGCGTCGACACGCCCGAAGCCTCGCGCGAGATGCTGCTGGGCGTGCTGCAGTGCCGGCCCGACCCGGCGTTGAAGGCCGCGGCCGACATCGTCTGTCTGAACGCCGGCGTGGCGCTGTACGCCGCCAACGTGGTTCCCGACATGAAGGCCGGCATTGTGCTGGCGCGCCAGACCCTGGACAGCGGCGCCGCCCTGGCCAAGCTCGACCAACTCAAGGCCTTCGCCGGCTGAACGGAAACGACATGAGCGACATCCTCAACCGCATCGTGGCGGTCAAGCACGAAGAGATCGCGGCGGCCCGCAAGAAGAAGCCGCTGGAGCAGGTGCGCGCCGATGCCGAAAGCCGCATCCTGACCCGCGACTTCGAGGGCGCGTTGCGCCAGCGCATCGCGCGCGGCCAGCCGGCGGTCATCGCCGAAGTGAAGAAGGCCAGCCCCAGCAAGGGCGTGCTGCGCGAGGACTTCATTCCCGCCGACATCGCCCAGAGCTACGCCGAGGGCGACGGCACCATCGGTGCGGCCTGCCTGTCGGTGCTGACCGACCGCCAGTTCTTCCAGGGCAGCCCCGACTACCTCAAGCAGGCCCGCGCCAGTTGCGACCTGCCGGTGCTGCGCAAGGACTTCATGGTCGACGCCTACCAGGTGTTCGAGGCGCGCGCCATGGGAGCCGATGCCATCCTGCTGATCGCGGCCTGCCTGGACGACGCGCAGATGGCCGACCTGGAGGCCACCGCCCGCAGCCTGCACATGGCGGTGCTGGTGGAGGTGCACGACCGCGCCGAACTCGACCGCGCGCTCCAGCTCAAGACCCCGCTGGTGGGCATCAACAACCGCAACCTGCGCACCTTCGAGGTGTCGCTGCAGACCACGCTGTCCATGCGCGCCGATGTGCCGGCCGACCGCCTGCTGATCACCGAATCCGGCGTGCTCACGCGCGACGATGTGCACACCCTGCGCGAAGCCGGCGTGAACGCGTTCCTGGTGGGCGAGGCCTTCATGCGCGCACCCGATCCGGGTCTGGCGCTGGCCGAGCTGTTCGCCGGCTGAGGGCCGCGGTGTTCGACGACCGGTTGCGCGACGCCGATCTGACGGGCTGGCCGGTCGATCCGGGCTGGGCCGGACTGCGCGACCGCTTTGCGGCATCGCCCGACGGCAGGGCGCTGGTGGCGCACCTGCAGCAGCGCATTCAGGCCGGTGCCGTCATCTACCCGCCGGCGCCGTTTCGGGCCCTGGCCCTCACGCCGCCGGCCGATGTGCGAGTGGTCATCCTGGGACAGGACCCGTACCACGGCCCGGGTCAGGCCGAGGGCCTGGCTTTTTCGGTGCCGCCCGGCGTCAAACCGCCGCCGAGCCTGCGCAACCTGTTCCTGGAACTGCAGCGCGATCTGGACCTGCCGGTGCCGGCCAACGGCTCGCTGGTGCGCTGGGCCGGGCAGGGCGTGTTGCTGCTCAATACCTGTCTCACGGTCGAGGAGGGCCAGCCCGCCAGCCATGCCGGCCGGGGCTGGGAAGCCTTCACCGACGCCGTCATCCGGCATTGCAGCCAGACCGGTCCGGCCAAGGCCTTCCTGCTGTGGGGCGCCCATGCCCAGAAAAAGCGGGCGCTGATCGACGACGCGCGGCATGCGGTGCTGCAGGCCAACCACCCCTCGCCGCTGTCGGCCCGCCGCCCGCCGATGCCGTTTCTGGGCTGCGGGCACTTTTCGGCCGTCAACCGCTGGCTGGTCGAACAGGGGCAGCCGCCCATGTGCTGGTGAGTTGACCCCGCGATGCGAACGGGGGCTGCACGGCGTCAAAAAACCGTGGCATAATCAAAGGCTTCGCGACGGAGGGGTGCCCGAGTGGCTAAAGGGGGCAGACTGTAAATCTGTTGGCTTACGCCTACGCTGGTTCGAATCCAGCCTCCTCCACCAGCGATAGATGACGATGATTGCCAGCGGTTGGTGCAACTGACAGCGCGGCGGGAGTAGTTCAATGGTAGAACCCCAGCCTTCCAAGCTGATGACGCGGGTTCGATTCCCGTCTCCCGCTCCAGGTTGCCGCTCCTGCCGGTGGTGATCGCAACGATTTCAAGAAGACGGCGGCCATGCCGACGTCCTCGCCCATGTGGCTCAGTGGTAGAGCACTCCCTTGGTAAGGGAGAGGTCGCGGGTCCGATTCCCGCCATGGGCACCAGTTTCCTTCCAGGTTCCTGTTTAGGTTTTGGTGTTTCGGCAAACTCGTTTTTGGAGCTGAAAGATGGCAAAAGAGAAATTTGAGCGGACCAAGCCGCACGTCAACGTGGGCACCATTGGTCACGTGGACCACGGCAAGACGACCCTGACGGCGGCCATCACCACCGTTCTGGCGGCCAAGTTTGGCGGTG